>Ga0157374_10000044_pt1 | contig 144848 bp, 139 predicted proteins | sample M25metaG_FD_115308 | JGI IMG/M metagenome (GOLD analysis project Ga0157374, IMG submission 115308) | Miscanthus rhizosphere microbial communities from Kellogg Biological Station, Michigan, USA - M2-5 metaG | ecosystem: Host-associated > Plants > Roots > Rhizosphere > Soil | place: USA...
CGCGCGCTGATGTGCCCGGCCGACCTGCTGCTGCTCGACGAGCCGACCAACCACCTCGACCTCGACGCGCTGGTCTGGCTGGAAGCCTGGCTCAAACGCTATCAAGGAACCCTGGTAGTGATCAGCCACGATCGCGAATTCCTCGACGCGGTGACGCAGGTGACGGTGCACGTCGACAACGCCAAGCTCGTGCGTTATGGCGGCAACTACAGCAAGTTCGAAGACATGCGCGCCGAGCAGATCGGGTTGCAGCAGGCCGCGGTGGCCAGGCAGGCGGACAAGATCGCGCACCTGCAGAAATTCATCGACCGATTCAAGGCCAAGGCCTCGAAGGCGAAACAGGCGCAGAGCCGGGTCAAGGCGCTCGAACGCATGGAGAAGATCGCACCTGTGCTTGCCGATGCGGAGTTCAACTTCGAGTTCAAGGAGCCCCTCAACGTCCCGAACCCGCTGTTGTCGATGCTCGACACGAGCTTCGGCTACCCCGCGCCGACCGGCGCGCTGCCGGGCACGCCGCCCACGGTCATCGTGCGCGGCATCAGCCGTTCCGTGCTGGCCGGGCAGCGGATCGGCATTCTCGGTGCCAACGGCCAAGGCAAGTCCACCCTCGTGAAGACCGTGGCGCACGCGCTGGCGCCGATCGCCGGCGAGATCAGCGAAGGCAAAGGTCTGAACATCGGCTACTTCGCCCAGCAGGAGCTCGACGTGCTGCGTCCGCTCGACACGCCGATGGAACACATGATCCGCCTTGCCAAGGAGACGCCGGCGCATATGCGCGCCCCCGGCCAGAGTAGCACCGAACAATCGCTTCGCACGTTCCTCGGCACCTTCAACTTCAGCGGCGACATGGTCCATCAGGCGGTTGGCACGCTGAGCGGTGGCGAAAAGGCGCGGCTCGCGTTGTGCATGATCGTGTGGCAGCGCCCGAACCTGCTGCTGCTCGACGAGCCGACCAACCACCTCGATCTGGCCACACGCGAAGCGCTAGCCGTGGCGCTCAACGAATTCGAAGGCACGGTGATGCTGGTCAGTCACGACCGGGCCCTGTTGCGCGCGGTATGTGATGAGTTCTGGCTGGTCACCAGGGGCGGCGTCGAGCCCTTCGACGGCGATCTGGACGATTACCAGCAGTTCCTGCGCGACGAAGCCCGTCGCATGCGCGAGCAGGCTACCGCAGGGCAGAAGGTCATCGCCTGAGTTACCGTAGGCAGGCGTTGCATGGGAGGCGAAGCGCGAACGTTCGCCAACGTTTTAAGCATTCGCGCGGACAGCCTGTTGCAGCGTAACTGTGTCATCGTCCATAGCGACCGTGGGCACTGTTAGCCGCCCTGGAACGTTGCAAGGAATAGCTGCAGGCATGCGCCCAGTTGCGGGTTGATGTAACCACCTTCCTGAACAAGCAGCGTGGGAACATTCAGGGCAGCTAACAAGGATGCTGCTTTTGCGAAGCCATTATTCGTTAGCTGGAAAGTCTTCATCGGATCGTGTATCGACCCGTCAAATCCTAGTGAAATTACAATAGCGCCTGGATTGAATGCCATGATTCGTCGGACCACCTGGATAACTGCATTGAGCCAGACTTCATCTCCAGTACCAACGGGGAGCGGCATGTTGAGATTGAAACCTTCGCCGGCATCTGCGCCAATTTCATCGTCGTAACCGGCATAGAACGGCGCGCGCTGCGAAGGGTCTGCATGAATGGAGCAAAAAAGAACCTCGGAACGGCGATAAAAGATGTGCTGAGTTCCGTTTCCATGGTGCACATCCAGGTCGACGACAGCCACTTTTCCGAAGCGCTTCGTCAATTGTTGTGCCGCGATCGAGGCATTATTTAGAAAACATACACCAGACATCATGTCAGGGAACGCATGATGACCGGGAGGCCGGCATAGCGCGTAGACCTGTTTTGCGCCCTCACCGAGCGAACGCGCACCATTGAGCGCGACGCACGCGCTGGCGAAGACAGCTTTCCACGTGTCTCTTGTGATTGGGCACGAGGTTGAATTACTGTACCAGCCGAGCTCGCCAAGAAGATTTTGGGGTTTGCGCGACATCCTATGCGTAGGATGTACGTTTGGCACTGCGTCGGGGCCAAACTCCGCTTGTTTTTCCCAACGCGAGTAGACCGTCTTGAGAAATTCGACGTAGGCTGGATCGTGGATCTCTAAAATCTCGTTCATGCCGCTCAATTCTGCGGACCTTACGTCGTGCCCCGCATGAGTCACGATGTCCAGGAAGATCTTGTAACGTTCTGCCCTGTCGACTTGCGGGATGTATTTTCCGCCACGAAATACACGCTCGGGGTCGTGCAGAGCCTGGTCCTTGTGGTGAAAAACTAGCATCTGAATCCTTCTCGCGAGTTTGGAGCCGAGTACGACAGCGTCAGGCGTTATCCCACTCAGGCGCCCACGCCACTTTGCTGACCCGTCCGTCGGGACGAGCGAGCGCGGCGATGCGGCGCATTTCGTGTGGGTCGAGCGCGAAATCGAACACGTCGATGTTTTCGCCGATCCGAATCTCGTTTGACGACTTCGGCACTGCCGCAACGCCGGGCTGCTGGATGAGCCAGCGCAGCAAGACTTGCGACGGCCGTTTTCCGTGGCGCGCCGCGATTTCGGCGATCAGCGGTTCGTCGAGGAGCCGCCCGCTGCCCAGCGGCGTATGCGCGACGAAGGTAATTCCGTGACGCGCGCACGCATCAAGCACCTTCCGCTGGTCCAGATACGGGTGGTATTCGCACTGATTCACCGACAGCCGTACCGGCGATAATTCCACCGCGCGGTCGAGCCAAGCCACCGGAAAGTTCGACACGCCGACTTGGCGAGCGAGTCCTTGATGATGCGCATCGGCGAGCGCGCCGAGTTGCTCTTTGAGCGGCACGTCGGGATTCGGCCAGTGAATCAGCAATAGATCGACGTAATCGAGTTTCAGCTCGGACAGGCTTCTTTCGAGCGAGCGCTTGAAAGCCGCCGCGCTTAGTTCGGTCCACCAGACTTTCGTGGTCACGAACAGATCATCGCGTGCGATGCCGCTTTGCCGAATGCCTTCGCCGACCGCCGCTTCGTTTTCGTAGCGCGCGGCGGTATCGATGTGCCGGTAGCCCTTTTCGATCGCCGTACGCACTGCGCGCACGCCCTCGTCATGTGTCGATCGCCATGTACCTAAACCGATCGCGGGCAGATGCAGTGTCGTCATGGTCGCCTCGAGGTTCGTCGTCATGCGGGCAGCGTGTCGTTCAAGGCAGCCTGCACACGCTCCACGATCTCGTCGGCCTGTGTACGCGTGGTAATCAACGGCGGCGCGAAGCCGACGATATCCGTCCCGAGCGCGCGTATCAACAGACCATGCTTGCGCGCCGCCGCAACCACACTTGCGTTGATGCGGCGCTCGGGCGCGAACGGCGTGCGCGACCTCGGATTTTCCATCAGTTGAATCGCCATCAGCATTCCGACGCCGCGAATGTCGCCGACGTTGCGATGCGCACCGAACGTCGTGCGTAAGCGCTCGAGAAGATACGCACCGACTCGATCCGCGTTGTCGACGAGCTTTTCGCGCTCCATGATGTCGAGATTCGCAAGCCCCGCGACCGCGCCAAGCGGATGTCCCGAATACGTCCAGCCGTGACCCATCATCCCGTGCTCGCGCGATCCGCTCATCAGCACGTCCCAGAACGCCTCGCCGACCACAACCGCGGACATCGGCGCATAGGCGCTCGTTAATCCCTTCGCGAAAGTCAGCAAATCGGGCGCGATGCCGAAGCGCTCGGAACCCGTGCGTGCTCCGAGGCGCCCGAAACCGCATACGACTTCATCCGCAATCAACAGAATGTCGTGGCGGCGTAAAGTGGCTTGCACCGCGGGCCAATAACCTTCGGGCGGCGGCACGATGCCACCGGTGCCGTTCATCGGTTCCGCGATGAATGCGGCGATCGTGTCGGCGCCTTCGAATTCGATCAACGCTTCGAGTTCGGCGATGCATTGCGCGGTGAAGTCCGCTTCGCACGCGCCAGGGGCAGCGTTGCGGTAGTAATCCGGACACATCGCGCGCAGCACGCGATCGAAGGGTGAATCGAAATTCGCATGGTAGACCGGCAGGCCCGTCAGCGCGCCCGTGACGATGCCCGAGCCGTGATACGCGCGATCGCGTGCGATGATTTTCTTCTTGTTTTTACGGCCCAGAATATTGTTGTAGTACCAGACGAGCTTGATTTGCGTTTCGTTCGCGTCCGAACCCGACATGCCGTAAAACACCTTCACCATGCCCGGCGGCGCCCAATCCTCGATCAACCGTCGCGACAATTCGATCACAGGCTCGTTACCGCTGCCGACGTAGGTGTGGTAGTACGACAGCCGCTTGCATTGCGCGGCCATGCGATCGGCGATTTCTTCGCGGCCATAGCCAACGTTGACGCAATACAGTCCGGAGAATCCGTCGATGTACTCGCGCCCGTCGACGTCGGTCAGATAGATCCCGTGCCCTTTGTCGAGGATGAAGCCGGGCAGGGCGCCAGTTGCGTGATCGTTTGCGTGCGTGCCTGGATGAAAAAAGTGACGCCGATCTGTTTCGTGCAGCGATGTCATTGCTCACCCTTCAAAAACGCGTTTGACCGGATGCCGCGCGTGCACCGCCTGCCGTCAAAGGAAAACGGGCAGGCCTCGCGCATCGCGGCGGCATCGGCGAGGGGCGTCAGGCCGCGCGCTGTGCCTCGATGAGTTGCGGATACTTGGCCGCGACTTCGGCGAAGATCTCGCGGATCGCCTGACCGCCCGGCTGCAGACGGCCGTCGGCTTCCCAGGCATCGAATGTGTCGAAGATTTTGTGCTTGAGGAAGTGACGCCATACCACCGGCACCGCCGCGAGGATCTCCGTCAGCACCGCGTAGCGTTCGCGGGTCCAGCGCGCCTCGTAGGCCGTGCGCGCCGCTCCGTAATCGAAGTGCCCGACGGGGCGGGCGGGCGCTTCGGCCGCGAGCGCGGCGCGTTTCGCCTTGGTCTTGTCCGCATCCACTTCGCCGGCGTTCAGCACCACGCCGTACAGCGTCAGCGCATCGGCTTCGCTCAAGTAGCCGCGCAGAACATCGGTGGCGACCATCTGCGGATCGCGCTCGTACGGATTTCCGTAACCGCCGCCGCCGCAGCCTTCCAGGCGGATCACGTCACCGGGGCCGCACACGACGAGATCGGTGACGCCGAGATCTTCCGCGCGCTCGGTGCCCGGATTGCGCGTGAAGCGCGAATTCGATCCCGCCTTGCCGCCCAGCACGCCCCATGACGCGAAGCGCGAACGGTCGCGATTGCGCGCCGTGACCAGCGTGCCGGGCGAGAACACCCGGAATTCCATGACCGTGCCAAGGCCGCCGCGATAGCGTCCCGCGCCCGCGCTGCCCGGCACCATACCGTACTTGAGGATGCGGATCGGCACTTCGGCTTCGTTGATCTCGACCGGGGTGTTGCGCAGAAACGCGACGTTCGCTCCCGATGCGTCAGAACCGTCCGCGCTGATCATGCCGCCTGCGCCGCCGCCCACCGGACCGATGGCGGCGATCACGGTGCGGCCGTCGCTATCGACCGTGCGCACGTTGAGAATCGACATGCCGCCAGCTGGGCACGCGGGCAGGCGCTCGGGGCAGACCATCGAGAACGCGCCGAAGGTGACGTTCTGCGCGACCTTGCAGGTCAGACTGCGCATGCCGACCGCAGCGGGCGGCACGCAGTTCATGATCGTGCCTTCCGGCAGCACGCAGCGCGCGACCTTCAGCATGCCGGCGTTCAGCAGCAGATCGGGATGCAGCGAATAGAGCACGTAGTTCAGCCCGACGAGGGCGAGCACGTGCCGCTCCTTGCCGCCGGTCGGCATGTTCAGCGACGAATTGAGCTGCGGATCGCTGCCCGTGAAGTCGAGCACGAGCGATTCGCCTTCGACCTTCAGGTTGAGCGCGACGCGTAGCGGCTTGCCGTTGACCGAATCCTCGTCCGCGTATTCGGCGAAGAAGTATTCGCCGTCGGGCATGGCGGCGACGATCGCGCGCGCCTGTTCCTCCGAGTAGTCGATCATCGCGTGCATGCCCGCCTTGAAGTCGTCGACGCCGAAGCGTTCGATGATCTCCAGCACGCGCCGCTCGCCGGTCATCAGCATCGCGATCTGCGCCTTCAGGTCGCCGCGATTCTGCTCGGGGGCGCGCACGTTGATTGCCATGTGATCGAGCAGCGTTTCGTCGAGCACGCCGGCACGCATGATCTTGGTCGGCGCCCAGCGGATGCCTTCCTGATAGATCTCGGTGAGCGTGCGCGACAGCGAGGCGGGCACCGCGCCGCCCATGTCGGTGTTGTGAATATGGCCGCCCACGTAGCAGACGATCTCGCCGTTGTAGAACACCGGCTTCCACATCATGACGTCGGGCGTATGCGTGGCGACGTAGCCGCTGTAGGCATCGTTGGTCATGCCGATGTCGCCGGGTTCGTAGTGATCGATCGCCTCGATCACCGAGCCGAAGTCGAGGCCCGGATACCAGGTTGCGCCGAGCGTCTTCGGCGACGCAAAGGTGAGGCCTTCCGGCGTCATGATCGTGCAGGAGAAATCCTCGGTTTCCTTGACGAAGGCCGAATGGGCTGTGCGCATCAGCGTATGCGCCATGCTTTCGGCGGCCGCCACGCAATAGTTGGCGAAAATCTGCAGAACGGATCGGTCGAATGTCATTGTCTCAGTCCTTCGAAAGTCATCTGCGCTCACTGCAGCGAAAGCAGCAGGTTGCCGTATTCATCGACGACGGCTTCGCAGCCGGGCAGCACGCAGGTCGTCGTATCGTCCTGCGCGATGATCGCGGGGCCGTCGAAACGGTGGCCCGCCAGCAGCGCCGAGCGGTGATAGAGCGGCACGGTGCGCCATGCGTCGTCCAGGTAGACGTCGACCATCGCCTCGACGGGCGGTGCGCCTTCGCCCACGGCGACCTTCGGCATTTCGGGCTTCGGCGTCGGCAGGCTGATCACGAGGCGCAGCGCCACGACCTGCACGGGCGACGCGGCATCGCTGTGGCCGTACAGGCGGTGATGTTCGCGATGGAATGCGTCGGCGATGGTCGCCATGTCGCCGTTGCGGATCGATTGCGGATCGAGCGGCGTGTCGACTTCGAACGACTGGCCGCGGTAGCGCATGTCGGCCGACACCGACATCTCGGCGCCCTTGTCCGAGCCGGTCTCGCTGACGATCCAGTCGCGCGCCTGCTTTTCGAGCGTGGTGAGATCGACGGACAGTTTGTCGAGCGAGGCGGCGTCGAGCGGGTAGTAGGTGGTGCGCACGAAGTCGTTCTTCGTGTCGGCGATCAGGCCGCCCAGCGCGCTCAGCACGCCCGGCGTGGTGGGCACGACGAGATGCTTCATGTTCAGCGCGCGGGCGAGGAAACCGCCGAGCATCGGCCCGGCGCCACCGAACGGCATCAGCGAGAACGTGCGCGGATCGATGCCGAAGCGCGACACGATGCGGCTGACGCCGCCGTACATGCCGGACACGGCGACATCGATGATCGCCGCGGCGGTCCGATGCACATCCAGCCCGAGGCGCTGGGCGAGCGGCTCGATCGCGCGGCGGCTCGCGTCGACGTCGACCTTCACCGCGTTATACCCGAGCGACGCGCGGCCGAGCACGCCGATCGCCGCGAACGCGTCGGTGATGGTGGGGCGCGTGCCGCCGCGGCCATAGCACACCGGCCCAGGATTCGATCCGGCGCTCTCCGGGCCGACCTTCAGCACGCCGAAATCGTCTACCCAGGCGATCGAGCCGCCGCCGTCGCCGATCGACGACACGGATACGGACGGAATGTGAATCTGGAAGTCGCCGATGTATTCGCCGGTGGCGTACTGCGGCTTGCCATCGACGATCAGCGCGACATCCGCGGTCGTGCCGCCGATGTCCAGGCTCATGCAGTCCTTGATTTTGCAGATGCCGGCCAGATACGACGCGCCGATCACGCCGGCGGCGGTGCCCGACAGGATCATTTGCACGCAGTTGCTCTTGCCGTTTTCGGCGCTCATCACGCCGCCGTTGGACTTGGTCACCTTGAGATCCGCGCCGACGCCGCTCTCGGCGAGCGCGGCCTGCAGGCGCGAGAGGTATTGCGAGACACGTGGCTGCACATAGCCGCCGATCGTGGCGGTGACGGTGCGCTCGTATTCGCGGATGATCGGCCACACTTCGTGCGAGCACGACACGAAGAATCCGGGCGCGGCCTTTTCGATGATCGCCTTGACCTGCTGCTCGTGCGCGGGGTTGCGGTACGAATGCAGCAGCGAGATGACCACGCCTTCGCATTGCGCCGCCCGTAGCGCGGCGAGCGCGGCCAGCACGCTGGCTTCGTCGATGGGTGTTTCCTCAGTGCCGTCCGGACGCATGCGGCCATCGACGCCGAACACGCGGTCGCGCGTGACTAGCGGATCCGGGCGGCGCGACATCAGGTGATACATGTCGGGGATCTTCAGGCGCGCGATGTCGAGCACATCCTCGAAATGGCGTGTCGTGATGAGCGCGAGGCGCAGGCCCTTGCGCATCACCACCGCGTTCACGCCAACGGTCGTGCCGTGCGTGAAGTAGGTGACGTCGCGCGGGTCGATGCCGAAACGCTCGCGCAAGCCTTGCATGCCGTCGATCACTTCGCTGCCCGGCGAGTCCGGCCGGGAAAAAACTTTCAGTGTGCGCGTGGTCCGCGTCTCGTCGTCCAGCACGGCGAAGTCCGTGAACGATCCGCCGATGTCTACTCCGATTCTCAAGCCCATTGCCTTCCTCTGCGTTTCTCTAGGTAAGCCTTGCGACGCTCGCGCGTCTGCGGATTGGCCGTTGCATTCGCTTTTGTTGTGTGCCACAATACGGCACGCCGTGCTTCTATGTGGTACGAGTTGCCAAGTTAGCATGCGCGCTTGTCGATCGCAAGGAATCAAAAGATGAACAGCCTCCTGAAGAGCATCGAGATCATCGAGACCATCTCGCAGCATCAGCCGATCGGAGTCAGCGAACTCTCGAAGCTGCTGAACATGCCGAAGTCGAGCGTGCAGCGCGTGTTGATGACGTTTCAGGATGCGGGCTGGCTGCGTCAGGCCGGCAGCGAAGTGACGCGCTGGGAGATCGGCGCGCGGGTAGTGGGCGTGCGGCCCAGCGCATTGAAGGGCGGCGCATTGCAGAAAGCCGCGCGCCAGCCGATGCAGGACCTGTGCGACCTCGTCAACGAAACCGTTCATCTGTCGATCCCGGACGGCACCACGGCGATGGTTCTCATCGAGGAAACCGAGTGCAAGCAGCACGTCCGTACGGCGTACTCCATCGGAAACGTGTCGCCGTTCCATGCGACCGCCAACGGCCTCGCCATCCTCGCGCACATGAACGGCGACCAGATCGACACGATCCTCGGGCGCGATCTGCCGAAGTACGGCGAGCACACCATCAACGATCCCTCGCTGATCCGCAATGAGCTCGAGCGCGTTCGCACGCGCGGCTATTCCGTCAATCTAGGCCAGTACCGCCACCATATCTACGCCATCGGCGCACCGATCTTCGACGGCAACGGCGTCGCGGTGGCAAGCGTGTGCTTTTCGATGCCCGGCTCGCGCTTCGAAGCGGACCGGATCGAGGAATGGGGGCGTGCGGTCAGAAATACAGCCGACGAAATCAGCGGCGCGAGCGTCGGCTGAGCACTGGCGCTGCGAGAGCGGGCGGCGGTACTGCCCGCGCGGCAGACCGGTCCCGCAGCACGCCGTCAGCCGCTGCTTTCCCGGAACGCGTCGGCGAAGGCCTTCGCCAGCATGTTCATGGGAATGTTGAGCGGATAGACGACGTAAGTGGAGAACTCGATGCGCTTCGAGAACGGCAGGATGGCGAGCTGGCTCGCGTATTCGCGCGCGACCAGTTGATTCATGACGCTCACGCCCAAACCGCAGGCGACCATCCGGCAGATCGCCGCGGCGAAATGCGATTCGTAGGCGAGGATGCGCTTGTCTTCGCCGTCGATTTGACAGGCGTCGTCGATCCGCTTGCGCATCACGTCGCTCGATTTGAGCGACAGAAAGCGTTCGCCGACGAGGTCCGCCGGCGTGACCGTGCCACCGCGCTTGGCGAGCCGGTGATCGCTCGGCACGATGCACACGCCCCGGCTCTTGCGCGTCACCTCCGACGCGACACTCGTGCCGTTGAAGATCTCGGAGGCGATGCCGACATCGGCATAGCCGGTTGCGAGCCACTGGCACACGGTCAGCGAATCGGCGACCTGCAACGTGACGTCGACATCGGGATAACGCTGCGCGAAAACGTGAATGGCATCCGGTACGGCGACGATCGCCATGGATGGCACGGCCGCGACACGCAGACGGCCGCTGCCGCGTTTTCGAATGGATTCGGCTTTTTCCTCGAGCCCGCGCAGACTCGCGAACGTATGTTCGACGTCGCGGAAGAACACCTGGCCTTCGAGCGTGGGCATCAGCTTGCCGATCTGGCGTTCGAACAGCTTGATGCCGAGACGCCGTTCCAGTTGGCCGATGACGCGGCTGATGTTCGATTGCGACGTGTGCAGATCTTTTGCGGCCTGCGTCATCGAACCCGACAACATGACCGCGCGAAAGGCCTGAACTTCGCGAAAATTCAGCATCGGGCGGGCCATATCAAAAATGTATGGCCTACGATTATATGCGTATTTGTCAAAGAAAATTGTCGTTCTTACACTCGCCGTAACTTGATGAAACGCCGATATGACACGCGCACAGCGGCGCTCATCCCATGGACATGACCGGGTCCCTATGAACGACATGAAGGGCGACACTTCACCTCACATCCCGGTTCCAAGCGGACACTTCATTGGCGGCAAACGCGTCGATGGCCGTGAGGAGCTGGAGGTCCTGCGACCCTCCGATGGTGGCGTGATGGGCACGCTGCCCGACGCCTCCGACGATCTCGTCGATCAGGCCGTGTGCGATGCCCACCGCACCTGGCTCGCGAGCGGCTGGGGCACGCGTGCGCCGCGCGAGCGCGCCCGCGTGCTGTCGCGCTGGGCCGACCTGATCGACGCGAACGCGGATTCTCTCGGGCGTCTCGAGGCGATCGGCTCGACCCGGCCCATTGCTGAAGCGCGCGCCTTCGATGTGCCGTTCACCGCGGAGTGCATCCGCTTCTTCGCTGAGTGCGCCGACAAGTTCGGCGGCGACGCAGTGCCGACGACGCACCACAGCCTGGGCCTCGTCCTGCCGGAGCCGTATGGCGTGGTGGCGGCCATCGCGCCGTGGAATTTCCCGCTTTCGATGGCTTCGTGGAAATGCGCGCCCGCGCTCGCGGCCGGCAACGCGATGGTGCTCAAGCCGTCCGAGCTGACGCCTTATTCGGTGATGCGTCTCGCCGAACTCGCGATCGAAGCGGGCTTGCCGGCGGGGGTGTTCAACATCGTGCAGGGCCGCGGTGCCGGCGCGGGCGCGGCGCTCGTGAGGCATCCGCTCGTCGGCAAGGTGTCATTCACCGGTTCGACCCGCACGGGCGCCGCGATCATGAGCGAGGCGGCGCATCACGGCACGAAGCCGGTCACGCTCGAACTCGGCGGCAAGAGCCCACAAGTGGTGTTCGACGACGCGGGCGACATCGACGCGGTCGCCGGCCGCGTCGTGCGCGGGTTCACGTCGAACGCGGGGCAGGCCTGTGTGTCCGGCACGCGGCTGATCGCGCAGCGCGGCATCGCCGGGCCGTTGATCGAAGCGATCATCGCGAAGATCGACGCGCTGCGGCCAGGACCGACCTGGCGTGAACCGAGTTGCTTTCCGCCTATCATCAACGGGCAGCAGGCCCGCAACATCCACGCGGCGGTCAGGCAGACCATGGACGAAGGCGCAAGCGCGCTGTGCGGCGCCGATTTCTTCGAGCACGACAGCAAGGGTTATTACTACCGTCCGACGCTGCTTGCCGACGTGACGAGTCGGTCGCTCGCGGTGCGCGAAGAAATCTTCGGCCCGGTGTTGACCGTGCAGACCTTCGACGACGAAGAGGAAGCCCTCGCGCTCGCCGATCACGCCAGCTACGGCCTGGCGGCGGCCGTCCATACGCTCGACCTCGGCCGGGCGCTGCGGGCGACGCGCCGCATCCAGGCGGGCACCGTGTGGGTGAACCGTTTCGGCCGCACGTGGGACTTCATCATCCCGACCGGCGGTTTCAAGGGATCGGGCATGGGCAAGGATCTGGGCCGCCAAGCCTTCGAAGGCTGTCTTCGCTACAAGTCGGTGCTCATCGATTTCTAATTCCGGGCGACGCGCCCCAATTGCCGAGGAAATAACATGTCGTTGTTCAAGCCCAAGTACATCACCTTCGATTGCTACGGCACACTGATCTACTTCGAGATGGCGCCGGCCGCGAGCGCGCTCTATGAGGACCGTGTGACTGCCGCGCGGATGCGCGCGTTCACGGACGCCTTCGCCGCTTACCGTCTGGACGAAGTGTTGGGTGCGTGGAAGCCGTACGAAGAGGTGGTCGACAACGCCATCCGCCGTACCTGCAAACGCTTCGGCATCGAATATCGGGAAGGCGACGGCAAGGCCATCTACGATCAGGTGCCAGGCTGGGGGCCGCACCCAGACGTGCCCGCCGGTCTCGCCAAGGTCGCGAAGGAATTCCCGCTGGTCGGCCTGACGAATGCGTCGAACGTGCAGATTCCTCACAACATAGCGCGCATGGGCGCGCCGTTCCATGCGGTCTACACGGCCGAACAGGCGCAGGCGTACAAACCGCAGATGAAGGCGTTCGAGTATCTGCTCGACCAGTTGAACTGCGGTCCGGAAGACATCCTGCACGTGTCGTCGAGCTTCCGCTACGACCTGATGACCGCGCACGACATGGGCATCAGGAACAAGGTGTGGGTCAACCGCGGCCACGAGCCGGCCAATCCGTTTTACGGCTATACGGAAATCAAGGATATCGGTGGTCTTGCCGCCGTCGTCGGGCTATGAGACTCGAATCTTTCTGGCTGGCAACAGCGCCGCGCTTCGAGGCCGGCGCGACCGGCGACCTGCCGGCGCGTGCGGACGTCGTGGTGATCGGCGGCGGCTTCACGGGGCTGTCGGCGGCGCTGTCGCTCGCGCGCAAGGGCGTCGACGTGGTGCTGCTCGAAGCGTCGCGCATCCACGGCGAAGCCTCGGGCCGCAACGGCGGACATTGCAGCCCGGGCACCTCGCAGAGCCTGCCGGATCTGATCGGGCGCTACGGCGAGCAGGTGGCGAAGCAGTATTATCAGACCTACACCGACGCGGTCGATTACGTCGAGCAACTGGTCAGCCGCGAACAGATCGATTGCAGCTTCGTTCGTCACGGCAAGCTCAAGCTCGCCAGCAAGCCGAGCCATATGGCCGGCATCGCGCGCAACCACGAAGCGTTGCGCAAGCATCTGCTTTCGGATGTGGAATTGCTGTCGGCCAGCGACGTGCGCCGCGAGATCGCCTCGGATGCGTTTCACGGCGGCATGCTCGATCGGCGTGGCGGCCAGATGCACATGGGCCGCTTCGGCACCGGACTGGCGACGGCGGCGGCGCGTCACGGCGCGCGCGTCTTCGAGCACGCGGCGGTCACGAAGCTCGTCCCGCTCGGCGGAGACCGGCACCGAATCGTGACGGCGAAAGGCGAGATCGAGGCAGGACGCGTGCTGCTCGCCACCGGCTGCTCGAATCATGGGCCGTTTGGCTGGTGGCAACGCCGCATCGTGCCGGTCGGCAGTTTCGTGATCGTCACGGAACCGATTCCGCAACTGCTAGACCGCGCGCTGCCCAACCGCCGCAACTACGTGACGAGCCTGAACTTCGGCAACTACTTCCGGACGACGGACGACGACCGGCTGGTGTGGGGCGGCCGCGCGCAATTCGCGCGCAGCAATCCCGCGTCGGACCGCAAGAGCGGACGGATTCTGAAAGAGTCGCTGGACAAGCTGCTGCCGGATTTCCGTGACGTGCGCATCGAGTATTGCTGGGGCGGCCTCGTCGAGGCGACCGCGGATCGTCTGCCGTCGGCGGGCAAGCACGAGGGGCTTTATTATTCGGTTGCCTACAGCGGACACGGCACGCAGATGTCGACCTACATGGGCGACGTGATGGCCGATATCGTGATGGGCGCCGTGCGCGCCAATCCGTGGGCGCGTGGGGACTGGAAGGCCCTGCCGGGCTACGCGGGGCGCGAATGGTTCCTGCCCCTGGTGGGCGCGTATTTCCGCTTCAAGGACGCGATCTCATGATGCCCTGACAGCGGAGCGGTTGTTTCGAGCGCGATCCGGCCCGGCGTCTTGCAAAGCCGGACCGGCGCACCTGAATACCGAGGTTACCGAGGTGAAATATGAATCGCGTCGTGCTGCGCATGGTGAGCCGCCGCATCGCAATTGGTGCGCTCACGCTGTTTCTGGTTTCCGCGCTCGTCTTCTTCATGGCCACCTTGCTGCCTGGCGATGCGGCCCAGATGGCGTTGGGCCAGTACGCCACGCCTGAAACGGTGGCGATGCTGCGCAAGGAGCTGGGGCTCGACGAACCGCTGCTGCTGCGCTTTTTCACGTGGCTCGGGGGGATGATGAGCGGCAACTTCGGGATTTCGTACGCGGCGCAAGTGCCGGTCAAAAGCATCGTGCTGGCGCGCATTCCGAATACGCTGATGCTGGCCGGCGCGGCGACCGCTACCTCGGTGCCGATCGCGCTGGTGCTCGGCATCGTCGCGGCGATGGTGCGCGGCACACTGCTCGACCGGGTGATCGGGGTCTTGACGATGTCGGTGGTCGCCGTCCCCGAATTCCTTCTCGCCACGCTCGCCGTGCTGCTGTTCGCGGTCAAGCTGCACTGGGTGTCGGCCGTGTCGGTCAATCCCGATGTGTCGAGCGTCGGCGAGTTCTTCAAGTCGTACAGTTTGCCGGTGCTGGTGCTGTGTTGCGTCGTGGTCGCGCAGATGGCGCGGATGACGCGCGCGGCGCTCGTCAACGAACTCGATGCGCCGTATGCGGAGATGACCGTGCTCAAGGGCCTGCGTCCGTCGCGCACCGTGTTGTGCCATGCGCTGCCCAACGCGATCGGACCGATCGTCAATGCGATGGCGCTGAGCCTGTCGTATCTGCTCGGCGGCGTCATCATCGTCGAGGCGATCTTCTCCTACCCGGGGCTCGCCAGCACGCTGGTCGACGCGGTCAGCAACCGCGATCTGCCAATCGTCCAGTTCTGCGTGCTGTTCTTCAGCACTTGTTATCTGCTTCTGCTATTGCTTGCGGACATTGCTACGATCGTCTGCAACCCGAAATTGCGGTGACGCCATGACCTTCCTTCTTTCGCCGCGTCGGATCGGGCGCTTCTTCATGTCCCTGAGCGGGCTCGGCCGCATCGGTCTCTTCCTTTCGCTCGCGTGGGTCTTCATCGCCATTTTCGGTTCCTTCATCGCGCCTTACGGCATGATGGACATGAGCGGCGGGAAGGTGTTCGCATCGAGCAGTCTTGCGTATCCGCTCGGCACCGACTTCCTGGGCCGCGACCTGCTGAGCCGCATTCTGTACGGCGCGCGCTATTCGATCGGGCTCGCGCTTGCCGCCACCGTCATCGCGAGCGTGAGCGGCACGCTGCTCGCGTTGGTGTCGACAGTGATCGGCAACTGGTTCGACGAGATCGTCTGCCGCATCGTCGATGCGTTACTCGTTACACCGAGCAAGATCCTCGCGCTGCTCGTCATCGCTATCTACGGTTCGGATCTGCGTGTGTTGGTGCTGACGGCTGGCGTCATTTACATGCCGGGCGCATTCCGTATCGCGCATTCCCAGGCGGTCGGCATCAATGCGATGGAATACGTCACGGTCGCGCGCTTGAACGGCGAAAGCGCCTTCCATATCGCATGCCGCGAGATTCTGCCCAACATGATTCATCCGATGCTGACCGACTTCGGCCTGCGTTTCGTCTACAACGTGCTGATGCTGAGCGGCCTGAGCTTCCTCGGCCTTGGCGTGCAGCCGCCGTATGCCGACTGGGGATCGCTTGTGCGCGAGAACCTGTCGGGTCTTTCTTTCGGTGCGCCGGCGGTGATCATGCCGGCGCTCGCGATCGCCACGCTGACGATCGGCGTTAACCTCCTGATCGACAGTCTGGCCGTGCGCAGGCGCGGCGGCGCACGGGGATAAGCCATGTCGACCAAATGTCTCGTAGAAGTTGCCAATCTGCAGGTCGTCGCACGCGGTGACGATGGCGCCGAAATACCGATCGTCAAAGACGTCAGCTTCTCGATCCGGCGCGGCGAAGTGCTCGCGCTGATCGGCGAATCCGGCTCGGGCAAAACGACAATTGCGCTGACGTTGCTCGGCTACGCTCGGCGTGGCTGCCGGATCGCTGGGGGGCGCGTCGGCGTCGGCGGAACGGATGTCCTGGCGGCGGCGCCTGCGGAATTGCGCGACCTGCGCGGCCGGCGGGTCGCCTATGTTGCGCAGAGCGCATCGGCGTCGTTCAACCCCGCGCTACGCGTCATCGATCAGGTGATCGAAGGCGTGTGCGTGCGCCGGCTGATGAGCCGCAAGGCCGCGCGAGAGAAGGCCGTCGGGCTCTTCCGCGCGCTCGCGCTGCCGTCGCCGGAGGCTATCGGCGAGCGTTATCCGCACCAGGTATCGGGCGGTCAGCTGCAACGGCTGATGGCGGCGATGGCGCTGATGTCGGACCCCGAAGTCGTGGTGTTCGACGAGCCGACCACGGCGCTCGACGTGACGACGCAGATCGAAGTGCTGCGCGCGTTCAAGCGCGCGATCGCACAGTTCCACATCAGCGCGGTGTATGTGTCGCACGACCTCGCGGTGGTGGCGCAGATTGCCGATCGCGTGCTCGTCCTGCGCAACGGCGAGATTCAGGAAGAGGGCGTGCTCGGACAGATCATCGATGCGCCTGCGCATCCATACACGCGCAGCCTGCTGGCCGCTGCCGAGCCGTCGTGCCGCCTGACGGAGGAAGACGCCGATCAGGCCGGAAAGCAACCGGCATTGCTCGAAATCAGCAATCTGATCGCCGGGTACGGCCAGCGCGACCGCGCGGGCATGCCGTCCGTGCGCGTCCTGGACGACATCAATCTGACGCTGCGGCGCGGCACCACGCTCGGCGTGATCGGCGAATCGGGCTCGGGCAAGTCGACGCTCGCCTATGTGATCGCGGGGATGCTTGCGCCGGCGCGGGGCGTTCTCCATTTCGCCGGCAAGCCGTTGCCGGGTGAGCATGGCAAGCGCGATCGCGGTCTGTATCGACGCATTCAATTGGTATTCCAGAACGCCGACAAAGTCCTCAATCCGGCGCAGGACATCCAGACGATTCTGTCGCGGCCGCTGCGGCATTTCGAACGCTGTGCGTCGAAGGAGGTGCCGGCGCGCGTCGCCTGTCTGCTCGACCTGGTGGAGCTGCCATCGTCGATTGCGCATCGACGTCCCGCCGAGCTCTCGGGCGGCCAGAAACAGCGCGTCAACCTGGCGCGCGCGCTGGCGGCCGATCCCGACCTGATCATCTGCGACGAAGTGACGTCGGCGCTCGATACCGTGGTGGGCGCGGCTATCCTCGATCTGCTGGTCGAGCTGCGGCACGAGCTGAACATGTCATATCTGTTCATCAGCCACGATCTTTCGACCGTGCGCTCGATTTGCGACGACATCGTCGTGCTGTTCAAAGGCCAGAAGGTCGATGCGTGCAACCCCAGCACGCTGCTCACCCAGCCACGGCACCCGTATACATCGCTGCTGATTGATTCGGTGCCCGAGATGCGGGCCAACTGGTTGGAGGAAACGGCGTTGCGCGCGAAGGCCTGACGCCGCTGCAAAGCGCAAACTCCCAACGAAAAAATGCCGTTCAGTCTGGCGACTGAACGGCATTTTGCCTTGCCACGGAACTCAGGCGCGCCAGACCGCTTCGGCGAACCGGTAGCCCATATTCATGCCCGACGGATTCGATTGGTAGCCGCGCACCTTCTTCGAGACGCCGTCGAGGATGACGTCGAACACCGGAATCACGGTGCCGGCGCTTTCGTGCACCAGCGTCTGCATGTCGCCATAGATCGCCTTGCGCTTGTTGAAGTCGCCTTCCGCGCGCGCCGCACTGAGCAGTTGGTCGAGCTTCGGATTCTGCCAATGCGCTTCATTGGTCGGCGACTTCGAGGAATAGAACAGCTGGAAGATCATGCCGACGTTCGGCCGGTTGGAGATCGAGCCGTAGGTGATCGGGCGCTTGGTCCAGTAGGTTGACCAGTAACCATCGGTCGGCACCTGACGTATGACGAAGTTGAAGCCCGCCTGCGCGCCGAAGCTTTGCAGGAACTGCGCGCCTTCCACGGCTGCCGCAATGCCCGGCTGGCAATAGATTTCCATCGACTTCCCCACGAGCCCGCCTTTTTTCAGATGGAACTTCGCTTTGTCGAGATCGAATTGGTGTTGGGGCAGGCCTTCGAGGTAGTACGGGTCCCACGGCGCGACCGGATGATCGTTTGCGATCACGCCGTAGGTCTGCATCACGTCGTTCACCATGCGCTTGCGATCCTGGAGGCAGCGCGTGGCCGAGACGAAGTCTGGATTCCCGGTGATCGGGTGATCCTGGCGCAGGATCAGATCGGTGTAAATCGCGAGCTTGTTGGCCACCAACTGCACGTTGGCGTTGCCCTTCACCTGTGCGGCATAGCGGTGATCGACCAGCGAGCAAATGTCGATGTCGCCTGCCAGCACCGCGTTCACGCGCGCGCTGTTATCGGGCAAGCCGATGATCTCGACGGTATCGAGATGAGGCAGGCCCGACTTCCAATAATTCGGATTGCGCTTGGCGGAGAATTTGCCGCCGGGCGTGAACGTGTCGACGATGAACGGACCTGTGCCCACCGGTTTCGCAAAATCCTTCGTGTTGTTCTTGACGATCAGGAAGTAGCTGCTGCCGAGCACGGAGGGCAGATCGAAGTTCGGCTGGTCGAGCACCAGCGTCAGTTCAGATTTGCCGGCAGCCTTGATCTCTTTGAAGCCGCTGGCGATCGCGAAGGCCTTCGATGCCGTGGCGGGGTCCTTGTGACGTGCGAGCGAATAGACGACGTCTTCACTGGTCAACTCGGCGCCATCGTGGAAATGCACGCCCTGCTTGAGACCGATGTGCCACGTCATGCCGTCGGTGCTCTCGAGCTTGTCGGCAAGCGCGTTGCTGGGCGTGAGCGTGCCGTTGAACTCGGTAAGCGCGTTGAACACGCAAAATTGCTTGGTCCAATCGCCCGAATGCCCGCCCTTGGCCGGATCGAGCGTGTCGGACATCGAACTGTTCTGCACCGCCATGCGCACGTTGCCGCCCTTGCGCGGCGCCTCGTCCGCCATCGCGATGCCCGGCAAGGCGGTTGCTGCGCCTGCCGCGGCGAACATCGCGAGGAAGTCTCTTCTGCTGGCTTTCATCGTCGTCCTCTGGTCTCATCGTGATCAGCGGTCTTGCGTCAGGGAGATCGCGCTCGTCGCTACATTCGCTGATCCGGCCGCTAGTCGGTCCATTTTATTGATGGATCCGCTGCACATCCAAATACGCCATATTTGACCCCCCATCACTTTTTGATATGGGTACGCACCTAAACCCTTGGCTGTTTATTCGCGACATCTTCGAGGCACGTGTCGAGCCGCCCGCTGCACAGCGCTCACCATATCAAAAAAGCATGTCCTCCCAATACTTGCGAATTTGTCATGGCGGAGGCTCCTTCTTAAACTTCGACGTCATCCGCATACCGGCACGCGTATCAAAAGCGACGAAACAGCGACCAAACATCGCTTCTTTGCGTCGCTTTGTCGATCGAGACAACGATGTCGGCGATGTTCCTACTGCACGCTTTTTCCCTAAGACCCGGCCGAAAAGTGAGACAACCGTTATTGAAAATCAACACCGACGTGACGCTGCCGACGCACGTGGACGTCGCGGTGATCGGCGGCGGCGCGGCGGGCGTAGCGACGGCCTATGAACTGAACCGGCTCGGCAAGCACGTCGCGGTCTTCGAAAAAGGTCATGTCGCCGCGGAGCAGAGTAGCCGCAACTGGGGATGGTGTCGAACGCTCGGGCGTGACATGCGCGAACTGGCCGTGGCGAAACTGAGTGTACAGCGCTGGACGGATCTCGCCGACGAGATCGGCGTCGATGTCGGGTTTCGCAAGACCGGGATCACTTTCGTCACGCGCAGCGAAGAGGAACTCGCGGGTTGGCATGCGTGGTGCGATTTTGCGCGCAGCAGCGGCGTCGCGGCGGAGATGCTGTCGCGCGAGCAAGCGAACAAGGTCTACGCCGATGGCTGCGCGCCGTGGATCGGCGGCGTGCGCACTTTCGACGACGGTTATGCCGATCCGTCTTGCGCGATTCCCCTGCTTGCACAGCGAGCTGCCGCGCAAGGCGTCGCGATCCTGCAGGACTGCGCGGTCAACGATCTGGTTTTCGAGGCGGGCCGCATCGCCGGCATAGAGACGGAGCGCGGACGCGTGCGCGCCGATGCGGTGGTGATTGCGGCAGGCGCGTGGTCGTCGCTTTTCTGTCTGAAGCAAAAGATCGTGCTGCCGACGCTGAACGTCTATTCGTCGGCATCGAAATCGCACAGCGATATTCGTCTCGCCTTCAGTGGACCGCTGAAGGCGCCGGAGTTCGCACTGCGAGAGCGTGCCGATGGCGGCTACACGCTCGCGAAGAGCGGGCGGGGCACCGTGCACGTGGTGCCGAACGCGCTGCGCTACGGCATGCGTTTCAAAGGGCTGTATGCGAGCCGTCGCAACAGCATCAAGGTGCAATTCGGCGGCGAGTTCTTCCGGCAACTGTGGAGCGAGTTCAGCTATCTGCATCTCGGACGCTCGCCGTTCGTGCGCAATCGCGTGCTCGATCCCGCGCCCGACCTGTCGCTGGTGCACTCCGCCTATGACGAGGCGCGTAAAGTATTTCCGCAGTTCGATCCATCGAAAGTCGACATCGCGTGGGGCGGCGCCATCGACAATACGCCCGACGGCATTCCGGTCGTCTCCGAATGTAGTCAACATCCCGGCGTGTATCTGTGCACCGGCTTCAGCGGACACGGCTTCAGCAGCTCGCTCGGCGCCGCCCGCATGCTCGCTGAGGCAATCGCAACCGGTCAGGCTTCCGACGATCTGAAGCACATGTCGCATCGGCGCTTCATGACGGGCGAGACACTCGCACCCAACATCATCTATTGACCAGTAGCGGCGGCCTTTGAGGGCCGCCTGGGCGTCTTTCCCTTACCGGCCCCAGGACAGCACGAGCGGATCGAGCCGGCGAGCCGCGTCGAGCAGACCCGCGCGAACTTGCGGATGCAGCTCCGGCCAAGGCGAGCGTGGCTTGTCGCAGTCAATCACGCCGCCTTCCTTCATCAGCGCTTTCGCGGCCAGAAAGCCTGCCTGGCGGTTTTCATAGTTGATGAGGGGTAGCCAACGAGCGTATTGGGCAACTGCTTCGTCGCGTTGGCCCGCGAAGTAAGCGTCGATGATCGGGCGGATGCCGTCCGGGTAGCCTGCGCCCGTCATCGCGCCTGTAGCGCCCGCATCCAGGTCGGCAAGCAGCGTGATCCCTTCCTCGCCATCCCAAGGTCCTTCGATCGCATCGCCGCCCAGTTCGATCAGCTCGCGCAGCTTCGAGGCCGCGCCGGCGGTCTCGATCTTGAAGTACGACACGGCTTCGATCTCGCGAGCCAGCCTGGCAAGAAACGGCGCGGACAATATCGTGCCGCTTGCGGGCGCGTCTTGAATCATCAACGGTATGTCCAGCCCGGCCGTCGCTTCGCGGAAGAACGCCTGAATCTGCGCCTCGGGTACGCGGAACGTCGCGCCGTGATAGGGCGGCATCACCATCACCATAGACGCACCGAGCGCTTGCGCATATCGGTTACGCTCGGCACACATCCGCGCGCTGAAATGCGACGTCGTCACGATCACCGGTACCCGGCCGGCAACATGCTCGAGTGTCGTGCGCGTGATCAGATCACGTTCGTCGTCGCCAAGCGCGAATTGTTCCGAATAGTTTGCGTGAATGCAGATTCCGTTCGAGCCCGCATCGATCATGAAATCGAGGCAACGGCGCTGACCGTCGAGGTCGAGTGCGCCGTCGTCCTTGAAGATCGTCGGCGCGACGGGAAACACACCCTGGTAACGTGCGCTCATGGTCACTCCACGATCTCGAACTGATCCAGAAACTCGGTCTTCAGCGTAAGACCCAGGCCTGGCACGTCATCGCGCAGTTGCAGGAAGCCGCTTTCGGCAACCGGCTCGCCGTCGAAGATGTAGTAGAAAAGCTCGTTGCCCACCTCGACGTCGAACATCGGGAAGTACTCGCTCATCGGCGAGGCAAGCGTGCTCATCGTCAGGTGGTAGTTGTGCATTTGGCCGGCGTGCGGAATCACCGGTACGCTGTACGCTTCGCACAGCGCGTTGATCTTGTGTGCCATCGTGATGCCGCCGACACGATTGGTGTCGTATTGCACGACCGACACGGCCTTGCGATCGAGCAGTTGCTTGAAGCCGTATAGCGAGAACTCATGCTCGCCGCCCGAGATAGGAATACTCGTCAACCGATTCAGCTCAGCGTAGCCGTCGATGTCGTCCGCGATGACGGGCTCTTCGAGCCAGCGCGGTTGGTATTGCTCGAGCTTCGGCAGAATACGCTTGGCATATTCGACGTTCCATCCCATGTAGCACTCGAGCATCAGATCGTTGTCGTAGCCGATCACCTCACGCACGGCCTCGACCGATTTCAGATTCTCGACGACACCCTGCTGACCGTGCGCGGGCCCATAGCCGAAGCGCATCTTGAACGCGCGGAAGCCTTCGTCCAGATACTTTTGCGCCTCTTCTTGCATGGCCTTCGGGTTGGTGCGATAGAGCTTCGAGTAGTAGCAGGGGATCTTTTCCTTCGTGCGGCCGCCGAGCAACTTGAACACGGGCTTATCGACGCTCTTGCCGAGGATGTCCCAGATCGCAATGTCGACTGCGGAAATCGCGGCCATGCCGATGCCCTTGCGCCCCCATGCGTGCGTCGCGCGGTACATGCGCTGGTTCAGATACTCGTAGTCCCACGGGTCCTGACCGATGACGAGCGGCGCGAGATACTCGTCGATGATGACCTTCGCGACCTGCGGGGCGAGGGCCACGTTGCCGAGACCGACGATGCCGGAATCGGTCTCGACTTCGACGACGGTCCACGAGTGGAAGCGGAAGGTGCTCATCGTTTCTTGCGGCGCGTAGAGCAGGTCCATCGCGTTCGAGCAGAAATTGCCTTGAGGCGGCACGGTCTTGCCTTTCCATTTAAAAAGGCGTGCGCGCACGGATTTGATTTTCATTCGGATGTCTCGGTTGTTTCGTCATGCTTCGTCATGAGGTATCGCTACGGGGAGCGCCCGCCGTTATGCCCTGACCGCCTCGATGGATCGCCGGTGCGCGGCGCCCATGCGGCACGCGATTTGGAATGCTTGCCAGGTCGCGCCCACGTCGGCGCGGCCGAGCCCTGCGATGTCGTAAGCCGTGCCGTGCGCGGGCGTCGTGATCGGCACGGGCAGTCCGCCTTGCACGGTTACCCCGCGTGAGAAGCCCATGAGCTTGATCGCGATCTGCCCTTGGTCGTGATACATCGTGACGATCGCCTGGTATTCGCCGGACTGCGCCTTCAGAAAGATGGTGTCCGCGGGGAACGGCCCATGAAACGGCGTATCGGTCGGCCACGCTCGAGCCTGCAGCTCGCGTACGGCGGGCGCGATGATGTCGATTTCCTCGCGGCCGCATACGCCGCCGTCGCCGCCGTGCGGATTGAAGGCCGCAATCGCCACCTTCGGCGATTCGACGCCGTTATCGAGCAGCGATCTGTAAATCAACTCGGAGGCTTGTACGATGCGATCGACGTTCACATAGGCCGCAGCCTCTTTCAGCGGCACGTGCGAAGAAATGCGAGCGGTCCAGAGGTCGCCGAGCGTGTTGAATTCGCAAAAGTAATGCTTCACGCCCAGATACTCGGCGAAGTGGTGCAGTTCGTCCTCGTGCTTGAGCCCGCCCAGTTTCATCGCATGTTTGTTGAGCGGTGCGAAGACAATCGCGTCGACATGGCCCGCGAGCGTCGCGTCCATGCAGTGGTCCAGCACTTGCAACACTGAGCGGCCGCCGGCCGCGCGTGGTTGACCGCTCACGACCTGCGCTTGCTCGACCGTATCGATCGCGATGAAGGCAGGGCGTTGCGTCGATGGGCGATGGCGCGCATCGGCGAGCGAAGCGATCGGCTCGACCTCGACAGACACGTGCGCGAGCCGCTGGCCTTCGTCCCACAACCACGGATCGCCGATCAGCACGATATTCGCGTGCATCGCCGCATCTGGCCGGGCGAGCAGCTTCGCGATCAACTCGGGACCGATGCCGGCCGGATCGCCGAGCGTCAGTGCGACGACGGGAAGCGGCGATGCGCCGCTCATGCGCTCACCTCGGCTGAATTCGTCCGATACCGGGCGGCGTGATTTTCGATGGTCATTCAGGATCTCCTTGAGTCGGCCGTTCGTCGGCCATGTCATACAGGGTTGATCCTAGGTAGACGCACCCCTTCCGTAAATTGAAAACTCTTGATGAATCGATAACCACAGGTAATCAGCTTGGGCTCCATAGATAGAAAAGACTCGACGCCGCAATTGCTGAACCGGCTGCGGATGAGGCAAATCGCACTGCTGCTCGCTGTCGAGGAGTGTTCGACGCTGCGCGGCGCTGCAGCACAGCTCGGGCTCACGCAGCCGGCGGCGACCAAAATGCTGCACGAGCTCGAAAGCGCGCTCGGGCAGCGGCTCTTCGAGCGAACGGGGCGAAGTCTTCAGCTCAATCCGGCGGGCGAGCGTGTGCTCGGTTATTTCCGCGGCATTCGCGGCAGCATGGAGTCGCTCAATCGCGAGCTGGCGGAGTTGCAGCTAGGCAGCGCGGGGAGGCTCGTGATCGGCAGCATCATGGCCGCGACGCCCGGGCGTTTGACCGAGGCGCTCGTGCAGCTGAAGGCACGCTTTCCGTTGTTGGCCATCGAAATTGCCGTGGATACGAGCGATCGGTTGATGCCGCAACTGCACGAAGGCGTGCTCGAGGTAGTGATCGGGCGAGACGCACACGAACGCAGTGAATACCTGTTTCGCACCGTAGACGACGAGTCGCTTGCCATCGTCTCGGGCGTCGACCATCCGCTGGCTCGGCGTCGTGGTCTCGATTTCGCGACGCTCTCCGAGTACCCATGGATTCTGCAGCCCACTGGCAGTCCCGCGCGCGACGTCGTCGAGCGTGAGTTCGGCGAGCATCATCGTCCGATGCCGCGCGGCCTCATCGAAACCGGATCGATCCTCACCACGATGAGCTTGGTGTCGCGCTCGCAAATGCTCGGCGCGATTCCGGCTACCGTGGCCCAGGTCAATGCCGCGCATGGACTCGTGGCCGCGATCGACTACGCCTTTCGTCACAAGCTTCCGTCATACGGCAGCATCATCCGGCGCGATCGGCCGCTGAGCGCCCCGGCGCGCCACTTTCTGCAGCTTTTCCATGGCGAGTCGGAAGCCGCGTAGTACGTGCGCCGCACGACGTTCACATCCAATCGCTTATAAACACAGGTTATCGATCGCTGAAAACTTTTGATTAGCGCGGCAACTGTCCGGCGTCCACACTTGCAAAAAATTCGATGTACCGAAAACAAGCAAGGAGACGTCATGAGAAGTGCTGCACTGCTCGCCATACCCATTTCACTTTTCGCACCGCTGGCAATGGCGCAAAGCAGCGTCACGCTGTACGGCATCATCGACAACGGCGTGACATATGCAACGAATCAGGGAGGCGCCCACAGCTGGCAAGCCGTCAGCGGCGTAGTGGCCGGTAGCCGCTGGGGCTTCACCGGAACGGAAGACCTCGGTGGCGGCATGAAAGCCATCTTTACGCTCGAAAACGGCTTCGACGGTTTCTCCGGGCAAGCCGGGCCGGGCGGACGCGAGTTCGGACGCCAGGCATTCATGGGGATTTCGACGCCGTATGGAACGGTGACGCTGGGCCGCCAATACGACCTCGTGGTGGACTACATCCAGCCGATTTCTTCCAACGGGCGTTGGGGTGGCTGGTATTTCTCGCATCCCGAAGACATCGACAATACGGGCAGCGGATTTCGCGTAAACAACAGTGTGAAGTTTGCCAGCGCCAATTACGGTGGCTTCACGTTCGGCGGTCTTTATAGCTTCGGCGGCGTGCCGGGCAGCTTTTCGCAAAATAGTGTGTGGAGCATCGGCGCAGGGTATGCACGCGGACCGCTTCAGCTCGCCGCCGCCTATTTGAACGTGAAGAATCCGGCTGTGGCCGTCGACGGCTACGTCAATACGCCGACCTTCACGAACGTCATCTACGGCAACTATCTGGCTCAGGCATCGAGTCAACGCGTGGCCGCGCTGGCGGGCTCATACGCGTTCGGCAATCTCAAGGCGTTGCTCAATCTTTCGCATACTGTCTTCGCATCGAGCGATGCCGGGCATAACGTCGCATTCGACAATGTGGAAGCCGGTGCGAGTTATCAATTCACCCCGGCGTTCTTTCTCTCCGGCTCCTATGATTTTCTTGCCGGGAAGGACGATGCGAACGGAGCCCGGCCGAAGTATCACCAGCTCGATCTGATTGCCGACTATTTTCTCTCCAAACGCACCGATACCTACGTGATGGCGGTCTATCAGCACGCCGCCGGCGATGCGACGCAAGCGCAGATCACAGGATTCGACGCGTCGAGTGGCGCAAATCAACTTGGCGTGCGAATGGGCCTGCGTCATACGTTCTAGACGCGGGTCCAACACGAGGAGACATGGATGTCATCGCTACTGTCCTTCAACAACGTGACGAAGCGCTTCGGCGGCACGCTCGCCGTCGACAACGTCAGTCTCGATATCGATGCGGGATCGGTGGTCGCCCTGCTCGGAGAGAACGGCGCGGGCAAATCGACGCTGATCAAACTGCTCGCCGGTGTCTATTCGATCGATTCGGGATCGATCACGTTTCGCGGTGCGCCGCTCACGGGCGAACGCTCGCGTGAGTCCCTCGCATTCATCCATCAGGACCTCGGTCTGATCGACTGGATGAGCGCGGCGGAGAACGTAGCGTTCGGCTGCGGCTTCGCCCGACGTGGGGGCCTCATCGACTGGCGTGCCGTGCGAAGCCGTGCCGTCGAAGCGCTCGAGTCGGTCGACGCGGATATCGATCCCGACACGCCGGTCAGCGAACTGACACGCACCGAAAAATCGTTGCTTGCGATCGCGCGGGCTTTGGCCACGGACGCCCGCTTGATCGTCCTGGACGAGCCGACAGCCAGCCTGCCGCAGGACGACGTCGAGCGTCTGTTCACCGTGCTCTCGTCGCTGCGCGAACGGGGTGTGGGGATGATCTATGTCTCGCATCGCCTCGATGAGATCTTCCGAATCGCCGATCGCGTGGCGGTGATGCGCGATGGCCGGCTCGTCGGACAGAAGCGTATCGAGGAGACGAGCCCCGAAGATCTCGTCGGCATGATCGTCGGGCGCAAGCCGCAACCGATCCATGTGCCCCAGATCCGAGGCAGCACGGACGTCGTTCTCGCACTGCGCGATGCCGTGTTCTGCGACGTGGGGCCCGTTTCGCTCGAGCTTGCCGCGGGCGAGATCGTTGCGCTCGCAGGCTTGCGTGGGGCCGGGCAGGACACGGTGGGCCGCGCGCTCTTTGGACAGGCATCGTTGGACGCCGGCCGAATGGAGCTTTGCGGTGCAACGCTCGACGTTCGGAGTCCCCGGCATGCGATGCGGCAAGGGATCGGGTTCGTTGCCGGCGACCGAACGGGCGAGTCGCTCGCGATGCCGCTCTCGGTATGCGAAAACTTGTTTCTCAATCCACTTGCGATAGGGCGTGGCTTCTTCCAATTGAAGAGCGCACGTCATGAGCATCAACAGGCATTCGTCTTGACGTCGCAATTCGGCGTGCGTCCGAACGACCCGAGCAAAGCCATCGAAAATCTCAGCGGCGGTAATCAGCAAAAAGTCGTCATGGCGCGCTGGCTGCAAATTGCAACCAAACTGCTGATCCTCGAGGAGCCGCCGGCGGGCGTCGATGTGGGGGCGAGAGCGGACATCTACGCGCTCGTGAACCAGGCGCTCGAACGCGGTGTGGCCGTCTTGCTCGTTTCGACCGATTTCGAAGAAGTGGCGAACATCGCGCACCGTGCCTTGATATTCAACCGGGGGCGCGTGATCGACAGCGTCCCGCGTGCCGAGTTGACGATCGAAACGCTGCTGCAGCGCGCGTCCGCCAACGAATGCGCGGTCGGCTGATCGATTTGAAAATTGAAAGGACTCATCATGATTTCCATCCCGCAAACCAAGGATAAATCGTCACCTCGTGCGATTTCGCACGGCCTCTCGACGATCCTGCCCGTGTATGGCCTGCCGATCCTGATGGTGGCGTTGATCGTGCTGTTTTCGATCGTCCTGCCCGATACGTTTCCGACGCGGATGAATCTGAACTCGATTCTGTCGGACAAGGCCATCATCGCGATGCTCGCATTGGCCGCGATGATTCCGATGTTGACCAACAAAATAGATTTGACGGTCGGCTACGGCATCGTGCTCTGGCACATCCTGACCATCACATTGCAAACGCGGTTTGGCCTGGCGTGGCCCGTGGCGGTCGGGATCGTCTTGCTGCTCGGGCTTGGGTTCGGTCTGCTCAACGGGCTGCTCGTGGAGATGGCGAAGATCGATTCGTTCATCGCAACGCTCGGTAGCGGCACGATCGTCTACGCCATTGCGCTGTGGCACACCGGCGGGCGGCAGGTAGTCGGCACGTTGCCGGACGCCTTTTATCGGATCAACGGCGCGGTGCTGTTGGGGCTGCCTATCTCGATGTGGTACGTGATCGCGATCGCTTTGCTGCTGTGGGTCGCCACCGAATATCTTCCCGTCGGGCGATTCCTTTATGCGATCGGTGCCAATCCGCGTGCGGCCGGGCTCAATGGGATTCCTGTGCGCCGCTACGTCATCGGTGCATTCATGTCGTCGGGATTGCTGACGGCCTTTGCCGGTGTCGTGCTCGCATCGAAGCTCGGAATCGGACAAGCAAGCGTCGGCCTCGAATATCTGCTGCCGGCACTCGTCGGCGCGTTTCTGGGTTCGACGACGATCCGCCCCGGCCGCGTGAACGTGTGGGGCACGCTCGTGGGCGTGGGCGTCCTGGCGGTCGGCATCTCGGGCATCGAGCAATTGGGCGGCGCATTTTTTGTCGAGCCGCTTTTCAACGGCGTGACGCTATTGGTTGCCATCGGTATCGCCGGTTATGGCGCCCGCCGACGCTCGCAGGCGCCGAAACGCGCTGCATCGAGGGCGGCCTCGAATGCGGCCCCTACCGTCAAGCGGAACTGAAGCTCGCGGCATGACGTGGAAAGTCCAACAATGAACAGCAACGGAGACATGACGATGAAGTGCGTGCAATCGATTCACAAGCCCCTCAACTTGATCGCGGCTGCTGTCGCGGTGCTTGCTTGCTTCACCCTGACGACACGAGCGATGGCGGCCGACGATTATCTCGCCACGGCGCAAAAGGTCGTCGATGCAGCCGTTCAACCGTCGCCGGCCTGGGACGGCCCGACGACCGGGCCGAAGGCGCAGCCCGACAGGACCATCGTGTACGTGGCGTCCGATCTTCGCAACGGCGGGGTACTGGGTGTGAGCGACGGCGTGGCGCAGGCCGCTCACGTGATCGGCTGGAAAGTGCGCATCCTCGATGGGCAGGGCACGGTCTCCGGGCGCACGGCCGCCATGAATCAGGCGATGGCACTCAATCCCGCCGGCATCATTCTTGGCGGCTTCGATCCAGCCGAGCAAGCGGTCGTCATTCAGAAGGCGCGCGGCTTGAAAATTCCAGTCGTAGGCTGGCATGCGGGGCCCAAGGCGGGCCCGGACCCGGCGACCGGCCTTTTCACGAATGTCAGTACAGATCCGATCGCGGTTGCGAAGGTGGCAGCCGACTATGCAGTGGTCAAGTCGAACGGCACCGCGGGCGTCGTTGTCTTCACCGATTCGCTCTACAAGGTGGCGGTCGCCAAATCGACCGCGATGGCGAACGTCATCAAGCAATGCAAAGGCTGCGCGCTGCTGGCGGTCGAGGACACCCCGCTTTCGGAGACGTCGACGCGCATTCCGCAACTGTCGACTGCGCTGTTGCAACGCTACGGCGCCAAGTGGACGTATTCGCTCGGAATTAACGACCTCTACTTCGATTTCATGGGGCCCTCGCTTTCGAGCGCGGGCGAAAAGCCGGCCGGCCCGCCGTTCAATGTATCGGCCGGTGACGGTAGTCAATCCGCCTACCAGCGCATTCGCGGCGACCGCTATCAGGTGGGCACGATTCCCGAGCCGCTGATGCTCCACGGTTGGCAACTCGTCGACGAGTTGAACCGCGCATTCGCCGGCGCGCAGCCGAGCGGCTACAGCACGCCGGTGCATCTCGTGATACGGGAAAACATCGCTTCCGACGTCACGTCGAACAATATCTACGACCCGGCCAACCATTATCGCGATGCGTACCGTCGGATCTGGGGCAAATAACAGCGCGGGCTATTCAGATGTGCAACGAGAGTTCAAAAGAGATGGATGCGATCGAGACGGAAATCACCGTGTATGACGCCCGGGCTAGCTCGCTCTTTGCCCCGGGCGCGATGCTCGAGCGGTTGTGCACGGGCGCGATATGGGGCGAGGGGCCCGTTTGGATCGATGAGGACGCCGCGCTGCTGTGGAGCGACATTCCCAACAATCGGATGCTGCGCTGGTCCGAACGCGACGGAATGACGGTTTGGCGTGAAGGCGTTGAATTCACGAACGGACATACTCGCGAGCGCGACGGCTCTATCCTTCATTGTTCGCACGGGCAGCGAGCCATTGTCCGAACGCGCATGCGCGATGGCGTGCCGTTCGCGGAGGACGAGATCGTGGTCGATCGTTTCGAGGGTAAGCGCCTGAATTCGCCGAACGACATCATCGTTAAACGTGACGACACGATCTGGTTCACCGATCCGCCGTATGGCATCGTGTCTGATCACGAGGGCCATGCCGCTGAATCCGAACTCGGCGACAACTATGTTTTCCGATACGATCCGCGCACACGGACGCTCTCCGTCGTATCCGATTTCATCGAAGAGCCGAACGGCCTTGCGTTCTCGCCGGACGAGTCGGTGCTTTACGTATCGGACACCTCGGCGGCGTTGCGCAGGGACGGTAGCGGCAATCATCACATCGTCGCGTTCGATGTCGTGTCAGGGCGCGAGTTGGCCAATCCACGCATCTTCGCGGTGGTGACCCCAGGCCTTGCCGATGGCTTCCGCGTCGATCGCCAGGGCTGGGTTTTCACGAGCAGCGAGGATAGTGTGCAGATCTATCATCCTGACGGGACGCGCCTGGCGCGGATCGGCGTGCCCGAGAAAGTCGCCAACGTCACCTTCGGCGGGCCGCACGGCAACGCGCTCTATATCTGCGCATCGACATCCCTTTATCGCATTCGGCTTAATACGAGAGGTGCAACGTGAGCGACGGCGGCACGCTTTTGCTTGTGGAAAAATGCAGTCATTGCGTGAGTTGGTACGAGATCGAATCGGGAAAACGCCTGCATAGCGTTGCGTTGCCTTCGTATCCGCACGAGTTCGTGACGGACCGGGCAAATCGCAACGCGTGGATCGGGCACTACGGTGTCGAGACATCCGGCCACACAGGCCCGGGCGGTCATTCGCTGTTGCAGATCGACATCGAAGCCGGCTCGCTGACGCGAACGATCGACCTTGCGCCGTACAACCGGATTCATGGCTTGCAGATGGATGAACGCGACCGTCTATATGCGCTGAGCGAGGAGAAAGCCACGTTGCTCGTGCTCGATCGGCCATTGACCGACGAGGCGCCACGGCGAGCCGTGCCCTCCGGCGGTATCAAGAGTCACCTGTTCGCGTTGACTAAAGACGGCGCCACCGCTTACTGCATGAATTTGCTTTCGCATACGGTAACGAAGGTCAAACCGTGGGACCCGTTGGCGGTGCCGGTGGCTTGCCACCCAGGCGATAAGCCCGAAGGGTATTGTTTGAGCGGCGACGAGCGCACGCTATTCGTCAGCAATCGTTGGAGCCAAACACTGACGGCGATCGATACGGAAGCGATGCAAGTGCGGCAGCGCAGTGCATCCCGCGACGATCCCACACGTATCTATCGCTGGGACGACGAGATGCTGATCGTGACCAACTACGGCGAGCGGAGCTTGTCGCTCGTCGATCCTGCCACGCTTGCCGAAATCGACCACATTCCGATGCCGGCGCGAGCGATTGCGCTGTCGTTCGATCGCGAGCGCGGTCTGGCATTCGTCTCGCAGGATGATGATCGCGTCGGTATTTTCGACGTTCGGACGCGACGGTTCGAAAGTTATATCGCTACGCAGCGCGAGCCGGATGTTTCGAAGGTCATTCGGTCCGCCGAATGAGCGCCGATCTCGTAACGTGGCTGCTGACGCCGATATCGGGGCGCATGGATCACGAACTTCCCGCGTGGACCGCATGGCACGGCAGGGCGATGGTGGCCGCGTGGGCGATTCTGTTGCCGCTTGGCGTGCTGGTGGCCCGCTATTTCAAGGTGATGCCGCGACAAGCCTGGCCGGACGAACTCGACAACAAAACGTGGTGGCACTGGCATCGCATCTTGCAGACGGCAGGCGTGCTGTCGATGACGTTGGGGTGCTCGCTTGCATTGGGCCGTGCGCATGACACAAGTGCGCTGGCGCAGTGTCATCGATGGTTCGGATGGGCGGTGGTCGCGAGCGGATGGGTCCAGGTGTTGGGTGGGGTGTGGCGGGGTAGCAAGGGTGGTGGCTCCACTGCAATCGGGCTTGGCGCTTCGAGTGAGGATGCGATACGCGGCGATCACTACGACATGACGGCGCGACGATATTGGTTCGAGTACGTGCACAAGGTTGTCGGGACCGCTGCGCTTCTCTTGGCGGTCGTCGTAATCGGGATGGGTTTGAAGCTTGCCGACGCGCCGCGGTGGATGGTGGCCGTACTCACCGTCTGGTGGCTTGCGCTCATATCGGTTGCGGGGCACTTACAGCGCACGGGGCGCTGCATCGATACCTATCAAGCCATCTGGGGCCCCGATCCCATTCACCCTGGCAACCGGATGCGCGTGATCGGATGGGGCGTGCGTCGCCACTCACGGGAAAGTTGGAAGCGGCGCATCGGCGGAACCGAATATGTGCAATCAATTGAAGACAAACAGGATCGGAGACAGTCATGAACGAAAGAGTTGAGCCGATGACACAAGCATCCGGGCGGGCACGCCGCAGGGTGCGCGCGCATTGGAGCTCCTGGGCAATGCTTTGGATTACGACGTTGGCCGTGCTGATGATCTCGATCGACGGCCAGATCATGCCGGCCGTATTGCCGTCGATCAAGTTTGCCTATGGCCTGTCGAACGTTCAGGCTGGATTCATCAATACGATTTTCGCGTTTGCCTCGATGATCGGCGCCGTGGGCTTCGGCGTGGCGTCCGATCTGATCGGCAGCGGATATCGGCGCGGCTATACGTGGATCGTCGCCTATGCCTTGGCCGTGGTGGGTGGGCTGCTGACGGCGCTGATGTCGGGGAGCCTTGGATGGTTTCAACTGCTGCGCGTACCGATGGGGCTGAGCCGAGGCGGCGCCGAGCCGGTCAACGTGGCACTCGTTAGCGACTGGTGGCAGAAGGAGAACCGCGGCTTCGCCGTGGGCGTTCACCACACAGGTTTTCCGATCGGCCAATTCCTTTCCGGCGTGCTGATCGCTATCGTCCTGCGTTACGGACAATGGACCGATGCCTTCGCGCTCATTCCGCTGATCGGCGTCGTGATCATCGTGGCGCAATTGGTCGTCGGCACCCGACGCAATCAGGAAATGGCATTCGAATGGATGCGCGCGAATGATTTGACGACGCCCACGGCTGCGGTGGGTGAAAGAGGGGATTTTCGGCGGCCGATGGGCGCGATCAAGGCGGCGTTTCGCCAGCGCAATACGGGATTGGCGATCGCTTCGATTTTTCTGTTTCTGGTCGCCGAGCTGGGCATCGTCCTGTTTTTGACGTCGTATTTGATCGAGGTGGCCCATATGACGGTTTCGGCGGCGGCCCTCGTATCCGGCGTGTCGGGGTTGACGGGATGGGTGGGACAGGTCGTGTGGGGGACGCTTTCGGACTCGCTGGGAAGAAAGCGAACGCTGATCGTGTTGGCGATTTGCTGTGCGATTTCCACACTGATGCTGTTGCGCATCGACTCCCTCGCCAGTGCGTGGATCGTCCTTCTCGTTTGGGGATTGTTCCGCAACGCCCCATTTCCGGTTGCCTACGCGATGGTCATCGATTCGGCGGAGCGGGCGGCCGGCGCGGGAATGGGGCTGATGATCGGGATCGCGTTCGGGGTCGCCGGTATGGTCGTTTCGCCGCTCTCAGGCTACCTCATTGGACATGCGGGGTGGACCGTGCATTACGGCAGTCTTGCCGTAATCTGTCTGCTTGCCATCGTGCCGCTGCTGTTTGTGCGGAACAGTGGGGCCGGTCGTGCTGAAGCTGTATCGGATGGAAAGCGTTCCATCGCTCTTTTTGCGCCGTGAGCCGGACGTTCTGGCTGAATGATTGATCAACAAGGGAACCTCCCCTGCCGCGTTGGGGAGCGATCAGAACGATGCTGCGGCCTTTATCGCGCGCTCGACATCCGTCCGACTCACATCGAGGTGCGTGACCCAGCGTATGCGGCGCATGGCGCCTTCCTCGCCGCGATAAACGCCGCTTTTCACCTTGACGTCGCTCGCGTCGAGGTGGGCGAAGAAATCGCTGGCGATATGGGGATCGATATCGGTGAAAAGGATGTTGGTTTGCGCCGGATGGGCAGTGAAGCGGCCGCGCAGTCTGACATTGCCCTCGGCGGCCTCGGCCAGGCCACGCGACAGCATGGCTGCATTGGCATGGTCGTCAGCGAGGCGATGCACGTTGTGCCGCAGGGCATACAATCCTGCTGCCGCCAGCACCCCGGCCTGACGCATGGACCCGCCCAGCATCTTGCGCACGCGGCTCGCCTGGCGGATGAAGTCTTGCGAACCCAGCAGCAGTGATCCCACCGGCGCACCCAGCCCTTTCGAGAGGCAAAGCGATACCGAATCGAAACCGTCGCAGAGCTCCCGCGCACGCTGCAGCGGATCGCCGCCGTCGCAGAGCGCGACGGCGGCATTGCAGAGACGCGCGCCATCGATGTGCGAGCGCAATCCGTGGCGCTTCGCCAGGGCAGCGACGTTGTGCATGTATTCCAAGGACAGCACCTTGCCGCCAAAAGTGTTTTCGGTTACGACTAGCCGGGTGCGGGCGAAGTGAGGGTCGTCGGGCTTGATGGCGGCTTCGATGTCGTGCAGGGCGATGGTGCCGTCGGGCTGGTGCTCCAGCGACTGCGGTTGAATGGAGCCGAGCACCGCCATACCGCCTGCTTCCCAGCGGTTGGTATGCCACTGTTGGCCGACGATGGCTTCTTCGCCGCGCTGGCAATGCGTCATCATCGCGATAAGATTGGTCTGCGTGCCGCTCGGTGCGAAAAGTGCGGCCTCGAAGCCGAGCATCGCGGCAGCGGTTTCCTGCAGGAGGTTGACAGTGGGGTCTTCCCCCACGACGTCGTCCCCCAGTGGCGCTTCCATCATGATCTGCTTCATGGCAGGCGTGGGCTGGGTGACGGTGTCACTGCGAAAGTCGCTCATGGTGTCGTTAATGCGTGATCGATAGAGAAAATGCGGCGATGGAAGCGGCCGACGGTGTCCTGGTCGAGCGTAAGCGGGTACTCGCGGGAATCAGCGTCGAGGCTGACGACCTCGGCGTTAGTGGTGCTATCGGGGCGCATGAGGGCGGCCGTGTCACAGCCGTGCTCCGCGAAGCAAGCCGTCCCGTCGAGCGCGCTGGTGAAGTCGTCGGTGATGATGCGGATGCGCATGGCGATCCCGTCGTATCGTTGGTCCGTCAATTCTGGCGGTTTCAACCGGATTTTTTAAGAACCAAAATCGAATCAATTTGGCTCATTTATGGTTGCGAACCGTTCCTTCATTCGAACGGCGGGGACATGCCACTTCTAGCACCGGTGTATGACCTCCGATGTCGCGAGCATGGTGCCCAGGAGAGGACTCGAATAAATCATTTAGGTCATTGATATGAACCCGTTTGACGAAATTGTCGTGGAAGAGGCGGTGCGTCTGAAGGAAGCGGGCGTGGCCACGGAAGTGGATCAGCATCTTCGCTGAAAACGCGGCGAAGCTTTACCAGTTCTAGGGCGACGTTGGGATGTCGCGTCCGCTGCGTGAAGGATACCTTCTTTGCCGTGCAGCCTGGATCACGCTTTCCTGCCCGGGACGGTTAGGTCCCGCTTCCTCGCCGAATCACCGCGACAAATTCTTGGCGAAACGCGTTAAAAAGCTGACTGATCTGTTCAGCCGTATCGCCGCCGAAAATCCGTGTGCGGCTTGCCATCATGTGCGTCAGTATCAGGGGAGACGGATCGTCCGGCGCAATGACCGCGAGAATCTGATCGTGCACGTCCGGCGTGACGATACCTGCCACGTCGCGGCCGAGGAGGGCCGCACCGCCGATACCGGGATCGTGCTCGTGCTGTTCGATCAGGTCGAAGGCGTCATCGGCATACAGCCTCTCGAGATTTCCGGCCTCGCCATACCATGCCAGCAGGAAAAGCAGATCGGTTGCGTCCTTGCGATCGACCGCATGACGATCTTTCCAGGCGATGATCTTGAGCATTGCCTGCGCGGGAAGGGAAGCGACAGGCACCACGAGATCGTCATCCATGCGTACCGGCACTGAAACCTGCAGCGCCTGTTCGAAGCCGGCGACGTTCATGCGGATAGCCTGATCGGGCGGCCAGGCGATTTCGCCGCCATCGTCTGCGATGCCCCCAAACGGGACGATATCGAGCCAGGTTCTGACGCCGGTCTCGGGGGCCTCGTAGTGCAGCCGGTGGGTTGCAGCGCCTCGCTGCTCGAAGTGGCCGGACATGAGCAGCGCCGTTCGCAGTGTTTCATGGCCGGCCCAGCTTTCGATGGAAATGCCGATGTCGACGTCAGCCGTCGCTCGTGTCGGTTCGATATCGTGGACGTGCGTCAGCACGATGTCGCGTGCGCTCGCCCCACCGACAAACCACTGGATACTCTTTTTGGAAGCAGCGGCAGCCACTTCCCGCAGAAGGGCCACCATTTCGGCAGGAAACGGGCGATAGGGGCGAGGCTCAAGCGGGGAGATATTGTTCACGCACTAACCGGGCAGTTTCGAGATTGCGCGAGTCGCCGCTCGCCACGAGATCAGCGTAGACGAGCAGGGGCGGCGCGATGTTTTGCGGAAGTCCAGCCGCAAACTGAAGCTCTATCGGGGACCTCAGGAATTCAATGTTGCCGTCGCGATCAGCCCGCAGGCGAGCCTTCGCGATCCACTCCCTCGGTACCTCGCCGGCACAGTATACAGTGAATGTGGCTGGTTTCAGGTATCGCGTAAGGATCGCTGCTGCCGGTTCGCCACCAAACTGGCACCGATCGGGGAACTCGGGAACGCTTCTCCACCAGTCGGGGATGTCGGTGCGGAAGCGGCCGAGCTGAAGCGATCCACGCAGCAATGTCGGGTACAACGTGGTCCATTCATCGATGAGCCGTGCTGTGTCGACGAATTGCATGGCGCGCCCGCCGGGCTGCTCGATGAGATCGCGACGATCCAGCATGCCGTGAATGGCATTCTGGACGGTTCCGTGGCTGACGCCGGCAACCTGTGCGATATCCCGGTAGGTTTTTTCCAGCAGTGGAGGGACCGCGAGCAGGGCGAGTGCGACGCGCAATGTCGATTTGGTCCAGGTCCGGCTACGTGCCGGCAGGTCGTTGTCCGGGCGTGGGCGCCCGGACACGAGAATGACGCTATCGCCTAGAAGAAGACTGGCGTTGCCGGCCAGGTCGAGCGCATCAACCTGCATGTCGCGGCACGCATTGATCATATTAGGGGACAAATACGATGTCACTAGCAGGAGCCGGGCACCGTTGCCCGGCGCAACCTGTGCGCGGACAGCGGCCACGCTGCTGTAGCGGTCAATCGTTCGCTTGACATGCGCGAGGCGTTTGTAGCGACGGGTGCCGACATGGAACTCCAGTACTGCATCCGCACCGGACCGGGGGGGCGCCTTACGCAGGTGGACGGAAACGCCGGTCGCATCGCCGAACGCGATGATGGCAGCTTCCAGTAGAGGAGGCAGATCGTGATCGACCGGATGCATGGCAAGGCCGCGGTTGTCCAACTTTCCTAATTGTACACGCAACGTGGACAGTATGGAAATTTGGATGCAGCTGGGTCTGTCCGAAAATGAGGATCGTCCACGGAACGTGTACAGGAGAAATTTTTGGACAAAAGACTTATTCTACCAACCAGGCGCTAAAAGGCGCTCCTGCCGGCAGCGTCAGTCCCTCGCGACAAGCCATGTCCGGATTTTGTCGAGCATCGAGGGGCTTTGGCTAGGGCCGGGCTGCTCGGACTTCGCGGACGATGAAAAGCATGGTGAGTACATCGCTCGACGTTGGCTTATCGCGAAACGCGAGCACGTTTCAGTCGCCCTGAAACGCAAAAAGCCCGCAGAGCGGGCTTTATCACGAACAAACATCCAGTCAATAGCTCTGGATCTACTTCCTTGGTGCCAGGAGAGGACTCGAATCGATGCAGTAAATACATGAATTTAAATGATAAACATAGGATGTTCTTTGCGCGTATACGCTCAGGTATACGCAAAAACACCCGGATCAGTTCGGCCGTGCGCGGCACAAGTTGGCCTCAAGGGGAGGGCGAGAGCGCTCTTTCTCCATGCCCCATTTGGGCTCATTTACTGAAAACGAGCCTCTCTCGGAACGCGTTGGCAGCTTACCGCGACCTTATTAGGGCGCGCTATCTGAGCTATTGGCTTGAGCGAAGCGGGCGTTTTGCCGCCGCGACTCTTGCCCCGTGCTGGTTGCGCGATAGGCGATCGCAGTCCTATTGACAGGGCTGTGTTCCGAATCATCCGAGCACCGATCCAACGCCAAGCAGGACTTTCACTCCCACCAGTCGGAGCGCATCCCGTGCCTCGGGACCGAGCGCACAAGTATGCCTTTGCGGAAAGCTGTCGGCATGACGGACGTGCCCGGCAAGGCACGCGCTGAGCAGCAGCTCAGCGTGCAATCCATCGGCTCATCTCCATCCCCGCAATCGCGAGAGCGTCCGTGTCCGCTTGCGGTGCGCCCACATACGCAGTTCAACTCCATTTCCTTTCATAACGACGGCTGGCACGTCAGCATCAAGCACGTCGAAGCCCGCGACGCACACGCGCGTAAACACTAATCGCGAATCCCCCTGAGAGCATTGACCGTCGACATCGTTTGATGGATTATGCACAAAAAGATGAAAAATGTACTTGAACGTTTTTTGTGCGTTATATATGGAAATGATCCGTTCGGAGGAGACGATAGTGAAGAAGCGCATCATGGCTGCGGCGACAGTCGCAGTGGGAAGCTGTGTCGGAATCGTGCCGAGCGCACACGCCCAGAGCAGCGTGACGCTGTGGGGCTTGCTCGATGCGGGGGTTTCGTACATCAGCAACATTGGCGGGCATTCGGCGTGGAGAATCGACGACGGCATCGCGCTGCCGAATCTGATGGGGTTCAAGGGCAGCGAGGATCTCGGTAATGGGACGCACGCCGTTTTTCAGTTGACGACGCAGTTCTCTCTGAATGGAACGCTTGTTTCCCAGGCATCGAACGGCAGCGGTTCGGGAGGGGGGCTGTTCGCGCGCAATGCGTGGGTCGGCCTCGATAACGATCGATACGGGAAGCTCTCGCTCGGGCGCCAATACGATTTCATGGTCGACACGCTGTTTTACGACGTCGGCGCGGATATGGCGATGTATGGCGGCGGTTTTTATCAGTTTCGCGATGGACCGTTCGCCAAGTTGGGTATTCCCGATTCTCCGCCGGACGAGGCGTTCGACTTCGATCGCATGAACGGCGACACGCCGTTGAATAACGCGGTCAAGTACACGAGTCCATTCATCGGTGGCCTGAGGTTCGGCGGCATGTATGCCCTCGGGGGGGCTGCGGGGAATTTCCGCCAGAACAGCGCGGATAGTTTTGGGGTGAGCTACAGTGCTGGCCCGTTTGCATTTGGTGCGGCGTATACGGACATCCGCTACGCGGCATTGCTCGGCGATAGCATCCGCAACTTCGGCCTGGGCGCAAAATATAACGGAGACAAGCTGCTGTTGACCGCGCTTTTCACCAACACACGGAACACGCAAAACGGAGCCGCAGTGAATGCGGCGGAAGTAGGTGCGCTATATCGCTTTACGCCCGCGTTTTCGACGAGCCTCGCTTACACCTTCATGTGGGGTAATGCCGGGGTGGACCACAACCACGCGCATCAATTGGGTGCGGTTGCCAAGTACTTCCTGTCCAAGCGCACGGCAGTCTACGCGCAGGCCGCTTACCAGTTGACCAACGCGGGCGCGAACGCGGTAATCAACGGCACATTCGGCCCCTCCGGCGGCCGCTCGCAGTTCATCGGCCGGATCGGTATGCAAACGATGTTCTGATGAAACGGATGTCGGCAAGGCGCTGTAGCGCACTTGCCTTGCCGATGTCGTCGTAGCAGAGCGTCGCCTGAGTTTCGTATCAGCCCGGCGCTTCGTGCTCTATTGAATCGTGATCAACTGCCGTTCGAGTGCCGCGGTGACGCGTGCGAGCGTCCCTTCTATATGTTTGCGCTGAAGCCGCGCGGCCTTTTCCTTGTCTCGATCGAGCGCCGCCTTCATGAGTGCTTCGTGCTCGCTGTTCTTATGCCGCTCTTCGGTCCGATGCAGCGCGGAATAACGGCGGTAGCGCTCGGCGCGATCGAAGAGCGAACCGACCATATTCGAGAGTAGGGCGCTGGGAGTCGCCGACAGCAGCGCCATGTGGTAGGCGCGGTGGCGCTCCGACCAGTCGTCGTCGAGTGCGACGGGCCCCGAGCCGAGACGCTTCTCGGCGAGGCTCAACCGATGAAAGGCCGTGAGGACGGCCACTTCCCATTCCTCATCGCCGTGCTCGATCGAATCGTTTAGCGCCTCTTGCTCGAGCAGCACGCGCAGCCGCGTGATGTCTTTGAAGTCGTCGATACTGATCGGGGCGACCCAGAACCCGCGATTTTCCGTTGCTTGGACGATGCCGTCTTGCGCGAGCCGATTCAGCGCCTCGCGGATCGGCGAACTACTGAGTCCGTAGGCCTTCGACAGGCTTTCGACCTTGAGCCGGCTGCCGGGCGCGAGTTCGCAGCGGATGATTGACGTTTTCATCCGGGCGAAGGCGATGTCGATCAGCGGTACACCATTCGAAGTCGGTGTCGAGTCCATGGGTTTGGGTTGACTACGGATTTGTCGATGACAATCATTTTATGCGCAAAATATTTCGGTATGCAAGATGTAGTTCTCCCGGGGGCATAAACAAAAAAGCGCGAGGCTCGCCATCGCCTCGCGCAGCACTGTTTGCGGTACCGATCAAACGCAAGAGGCCGCAGCCGGGTTTCGGTGCGGAATGCCTGGTCGCAACGCAGCGGCCAACTCGCGGATCATTTGGCACGCATCGTTTGCGTTGCGGCAAGCGCCGTACACATAGTGATCGGGCCGCGCGATAACGGCGCCGCAGTCGTGCCGTCCCATCCAGTCGACCAGTACTCCATCGACATCTTGATAGTGTTGTGGTCGGGCCCTCGGTGCAAGCGGTTCCGTCCCGATGACGACCAGCTCGACAGCAACGTCGCGAAGTGCATCGCATTCGCGTGCGATGCTTGCGAGAATGGCTGCATCGGTATGCGCGTCGACGGCAATGCGGAACGTTGCGCCAGTTGCTTCATCGAGCAGGCATTCACGACCATCCGACGTTTTGACGCGCGGCTGAGGAAACAATTGACCGCGAGGGCCGTGAACCGATGCGGACAGGAAACCCTCGCTGAGCCCCGGAATCAGCGATTGCCGCACGGTGCCGCGGGGATTGGCCGCCATTTCTTCGAGCAGACGCGTATCTCGCTCGCTAGCGGCGGCGCGATCACGTTCGCAGATCAGCTTGCCGAGCCCTTTCGTGACGAGCGTGGTCTGCTTGACATGGGGAAGCCGCTCGGCTTGATAGGTGTCGAGGAGCAGGGGATCTGCCGCGCCGCGGTTGACGAGCGCGAGCTTCCAGATGAGGTTCGCCGCATCGCGAATGCCTTGGCACATGCCCTGCGCGAGAAACGGCGGCGTCATATGCGCGGCATCGCCGAGGAAGAACACCCGGCCCGAGCGCCATTTGCTCAGGACGAGCGCATGGAAACGGTAGGAGGAAGCGCGCCAGATGTCGTACTCGCTTTCGTCGAGCCAGCGCGAGATGAGCAGGCGAACGAACGCGGGTTCCATCACCTGTGCTGGCGTCTCGTCGGCGTTGATCATGAATTCCCAGCGTCGGACCTGACCGGGCCCGACCACGAAAGTGCAAGGACGCTCGATCTCACAATATTGGACGTTGGTCGTCGGCAGATTCGCGCCGCATCCATCCTTGAGGACGACGTCGACCACGAGCCAAGGCTCATCGAAATCCAAATCCTCCATGTCGAGACCGAGTCCCATCCGAATTGGGCTCGTTCCACCGTCGCACGCGAGCACATAGCGGGATCGGTACGTGTGCGGCTCGCCCGACGAATCCGCTACCGTAACCGATGCCCCCTCTTCGCCGGATGCCACGGCATCGACTTGTGCGCCGAGCTTGACCGTCACCGATGGGAAGCGGCCGAGATTCTCGCGCAGCGTGGCTTCGATCTGCGGCTGCATGAACACATAGTTGGGCGCCCAGCCGAGCTGAAACGGCGGCTCGGCCGCTTCGATGTGGCGGATCACGCTCCCGTCAGTCGTACGATATTCGGATGGCCTATAGGGCATCACGTACTGCGAGATCTTGCCGGAAAGCCCGAGATCGCCGAAGGTTCGCATGATTTCCTGATCGAAACCCATTGCGCGAGGCTTATCGAAGACCGTTAGCGACTTTTCCAGCACGAGCGTGCGCAGCCCAGCCTCGCCGGCCAAATTCGCGGCCACGGCGCCAACCGGTCCCAGGCCGACGATAATCAAATCGAAGTCCACGTCTCCTCCCTATCCAATGCTGCTTTGCAACCGCACGCGCGGATGCGTTTGCAAGGTGCCGACCGTGTCGGCCGGCGCCGGGGTTAATCAAAGTATGCCTTCGTATACGCGGTTTTCACGGTCGTGAAGAAGTCCACCGCGTACGTTCCTTGTTCGCGCGGTCCGTAGCTGGACGCCTTCGTTCCGCCAAACGGCACGTGATAGTCGACGCCCGCGGTCGGTACGTTCACCATCGTCATGCCGCTCTTCACATGCCGCTTGAAATGAGTCGCGTATTTGAGCGAAGTCGTGCAGATGCCCGACGAGAGCCCGAAAGGACTATCGTTTGCGACTGCAAGTGCCTCTTCATAGCTGTCGACCGCAATAGCGCAGGCGATCGGACCGAAGACTTGCTCGCGCGCGATGCGCATCTTCGGTGTCGCGTCGATGAACAACGCAGGCGACAGGAAGTGACCACGGGTGCCTCGCTTGACGAGCTGACCTCCGCAGGCAAGTTTTGCACCTTCATTCTTCCCGATGTCGAGATGCCCCTCGTCGTGCCGCAGCTGCTCCTCGTGTGATTTCGACGTCCACAAGCGGGCGGACCGACGGCAGCTTTTCTCCGCCTGCGCGGAGAACTCATTGCGAGCCGCATCGATCGCAGTGCGCGCATCGTCGGTGTCGGCTTGAGCGTATTGCCCGATGACATCGTCCAGGTCGGATGGATTGATATTGCTGCGGGATGCCGCGCTCGCACGCCATTGCCCGCCGATGAAATTGCAATTCATCAGATATTGCTCCGAGAAAACCCACGTCCCGCACGAGGCCCGTATACATCCCTATCGCGGATCCGTGGTCGAACCGCCAATCGGGCCAGCCCAATTCGAGTGTTCTTATGCGTCAAATGCCGTGCGTTGGGCTGCGATTCGCTCGCGCATTTCAGCGATCCAAGCCTCGCGCGACAAAAACCCGGGCCGGCGCCGGCACATCGCTTCTGTTTGCTCGATGATTGCGTCGGCGGAAAGATCGAGGTCCAGGGGCTCGCGGCAAGGCTGGGCCGTGAAGAACGGACTGTCGACGTACAACTCGAGGGGGTTGCTTTCGGGATCCTTGAAGTAGATCGACCATGCGTTGCCGTGGTCGACTTGCTCGATCCCTGTGACGCCGGCACTGACCGCCCGCCGGTAGTACGACTGCAAATCGGCGAGCGAGTCGAGCAACAGCGACAACTGGTTGACGGGATTGAACGGCAGGTCGGTCGGCTTTCCATCGAAGAGGACGAGCTGATGATGAATCTCGGGATCCTGCGTCATGAAGTACAGACGATGGCCGGTCGACGCGACGCCTTTGTCGCTGACGATGAAGCCAAGATACTTGCGGTAGTAGTCGACCATCATCTCGAGGTCGCTGCAAAAGATCCCGCAATGCGTGAACTGAATTTTTGGCAAGGCCGCCATGTTTGTCTCCGAATGTCTCTTTGATGTGGTGTTCACGCTTCGTCTGCGACGGGGTTCGACAGGGTGCCGATGCCTGGAATGACGACATCGAATGTATCGCCCGGCTTCAGGAGGATCGGCGGCTGGCGCTTGAAGCCGATCCCGCTAGGCGTGCCGGTCGCCAGGATATCGCCGGGCTGCCAGTCGAGCGCCTGTGACACATAGGCGATCAGGGCCGGGACGTCAAACGCGAGTTCGGAGAGCTTGCCTGTCTGCATACATTCACCGTTGAGCATTCCCCTAATCGAAAGTTCGCGATACTCGGGGATTTCATCAGCGGTAACGAGCCACGGGCCGAGCGAGCCCGTGCCGCGGAAGTTCTTGCCCATCCCGTACTGATGCGTATGGAATTGCCAATCTCGCACGCTCGCATCATTGAAGCACGTGTAGCCGGCGACGTGGTTCATGGCTTCTTCCGGCTTGATGTGCGAGCCGCCCTTGCCGATCACGACGGCAAGCTCTGCTTCGAAGTCGAAATTGTCAGAGACGCGAGGACGGATGATCGGCGCGCCGTGTGCGACCAGCGTTTGCGCATAGCGATGGAAGATGACCGGGTATTGACCTACGGTTCGGCCGGCCTCAGCGGCGTGCGCGACATAGTTGATGCCGACGCAAATGATTTTGTTCGGGCGCGGAATGACCGGTTCGAGCTCGACCGCGGCGAGCGCGAAATCGGCGGTCGCCGTGGCGGCTAACCGCCTTGCCTCGGCGAGCGCGGCTTGGTTCGATACGAGCGCCGCGAGATCCGCGACGGCAGGCAAATGCTTCGCGAGATCGATGACACCTTCGTCCTTCACTGCGCCGAATCCGGGTCTGTTGTGGTGCCGGTACGAGACCAGTTTCATGTATTTGCTCCTTATGGGCATAAACTATGTGTTTGTGCATATTACACGGCAATGGATATAATGCAAGCGCCGGCGTGCGAAAGCACATCTGGTGTAGTCGACGCGAACCATTTCCTCGGAGCAAGGCATGTCGTTAGTCAAAGTGAGAAAGGTCAAGATAGATGTGGAAGAGGTTTGGCACGAAGGGGGTGAGCGGCTTGGCGAGCCGTTGTTGGTCGCGGTGGCGATCGCCATCGTCGCGAATCCCTACGCCGGACGGTACGAGCCGGATCTCTTGCCGTTCATGGGCGCGCTACGGGAGTTGGGGGCCGATCTGTCATCGCGTCTTGTGGCTCAACTCGGCGGGATCCCCAGGGTGCAGACGTATGGGAAGGGCGCCATCGTCGGTGAAGACGGTGAACTCGAACATGGAGCCGTCTGGCATGAAGCGGGCGGTTGGGCCATGCGGGAAACGTTGGGCGGGCCCAAGGCGATAGTGCCGTCCGCGAAGACGATCGGCGGAGTGGGAACGCGTTTGATGGTCCCGCTGGGTCACATTCAAGCTTCCTATGTGCGCAGTCATTTCGGAACCTGCGAGGTCACGGTCTGGGACGGCCCGCGTCGCAACGAAATCGCGTTCGCATTGGCCATGGCAACGGGCGGGCGCGTCCATTCGCGGCTCGGCGGATTGCAGGTATCGGAAGTGAAGGGATTGGACGGCCTTCGATAGCGTTCAGGTAAACGATGATTTATTTTATGCACAAATATGTTTAACGTGCATGTTAATTTGAGGCTTGAGCATACCGTGGGATAGATCGTTTCGTGACGACGAACTTGGTCGGTCTTTCCCTCTAGAAGATTGATAGACAGGAGACAAGCAATGACGAAGATGATGCGAGCAGCGCGCATGCATAACGTAGGTGAGCCGATGGCGATCGAGAACATCCCCGTTCCGTCCCCTCGACCCACGGACGTATTAGTGAAGGTGAAGGCATGCGGCATCGTGCCGAATCTCGGGAATGTCTTGAGCAATTGGGAGAAGTGGTTCCCGCATCTTCCTTTGCCGAAGTTGCCGGCAATCTTCGGTCTCGATGCAACCGGGGTCATCGAAGAGGTGGGTAGCCAGGTTCATGCATTCAAGCCGGGTGACCGCGTTTACGTGAATCCCGCGCGCTATTGCGGCGGGTGTCGTGCCTGCCGTTCCGGTGAGACGACGTCATGTCCGTACTACACGTTTAACGGATACTTCGGATTCAGCGAACGCTCGCAGCTAATCTTCGACGACTATCCGTACGGTGGCTTGTGCGAGTACATGACCGCGCCGCAGTACAGCTTGGTCAAGATTCCAGACAACCTGAGTCATGAAACCGCGGCGCGCTTCGGCTACTTGGGCACTGCTTATCGAGCGTTGAAAAAGGCGGAAGTCGGGCCGAGCAGCACGATACTAATCAGCGGTATCAGTGGAACGCTGGGCCTCGGCGCCGCCCTGTTCGGGCTGGCGATGGGCGCGAAGAAGATCCTCGGCACGGCGCGCAACCGGGAGCTCCTGCAGCGCGTCAAAGCGCTCGCGCCCGAGCGCATCGAAGTCATGTCGCTCGATGACGGCTCGGTCAGTGAATGGGCCGCACGCGTGACACAAGGTGCCGGTACCGATGCGGTGATCGATGCATTGGGACCGGGCGCACCGCAAGAGACGTTGCGTGAGACGCTGAAGACGCTGCGGCGCGGTGGGCATCTCGTCAATATCGGCGCCGTCGCGGGTGAAGTCCCGGTCAATTTGCACTACATGATGGATAACGACCAGCGCTTCAGCGGCTCGGCTTGGTTTACGGCCGGCCAGGGGCAAGAGATGGCCGATATGGTCGAGTCGGGTGTCGTCGACTTTTCGGTGTTCGAGCATTGCATTTTCAAGCTCGAAGACATCAACACCGCGCTCGGCGGCATCGAAAATCGCAACGGCGGCTTCAGCAACTACGTGATTTGTCCTTGAGTGTGACACTGGCGCCTGGCCGGCGCAGGGCCGGTCGTGCCAGGCTGGTGCAGCCTTTCCCCTTCTCATGCATCGAGCGCATTCATGCACATTCGACGAGTAGTAACAGGTCATGACAACAGTGGCCGCTCCGTGTTGGTTTCGGACGGCGCGCCGCCGCGTACGGTCGCATTTCAATCCATTCCCGGCCACGCGTTCGCGCAGGTGTGGACGACAGCGCCTTCGCCTATCTTGCCGGCGGCCGGCGGCGACCCCACCGTAGGACAAAGCAAGTTGCTGCCGCCGGTTGGTGGGACGAGCTTGTTGATCGTGACGTTTCCGCCTGACAGCTCGATGAGCGCATCGGGCTTCGATCCCGTCGCGGCGGGCGAGGAATGCGCTGCTTGCATGCCCGATCTCGCACAGACCTTCGAGCCTGATTGTCCGGGCATGCATGCAACCGATACGATCGACTACGCGCTCGTGCTATCGGGCGAAGTTTGGTTGGAGGTCGATGATGGAAACGAGACTGTGCTGCGCCCGATGGACGTCGCCGTGCAACAGGGTACGCGGCACGCGTGGCGCAATAAGAGCGATGCGGCCGCAACTGTGGCGTTCTTCATGGTTGGCGCGAGCCGGACGTAAGCCGAGGCGCTATGAATCGAGATGAACAGGAGCGCGCGTGGATGAGGGAACGTCTGGACAGCCGCACTCGAGAGCAAGTGCTTACGCAGGCACGTAGTCAGAATGCTTGGCTTGCTCACCCAGTGCCGGACGAATTGCTGCGAGAGCTATACGAACTGGCGAAATGGGGGCCGACGAGCATGAATTGCTCGCCGATGCGGGTGACGTTCGTGCGGTCGACGGATGCGCGTGTGCGCCTGGTGTCGGCAGTTTCTCCAGGTAACGTCGAGAAAGTGCGCACAGCGCCTGTCGTGGCGATCGTGGCCTACGACACGGAGTTTTACGAGAAATTGCCCCAACTGTTTCCGCATCGTCCTAATGCGGGCGAGCTTTTTCGCGATCAACCTGCACTTGCCGCGGAAACCTGTTTCCGCAATAGCTCGTTGCAGGGCGGCTACTTCATCCTCGCGGCGCGGATGCTGGGTCTCGACTGCGGGCCGCTGTCGGGCTTCGATGCCGGCCGCGTCGATTCACTGTTCTTCGAAGGGACGTCGTTGCGCGTGAATTTCCTCTGTTGCCTCGGCTATGGCGATCCGGCCGGACTGTTTCCGCGCAGCCCTCGGCTGGAATTCGATGAAGCCTGCATGATCGTCTAACTCGCCGCATCAACAATTCGAAACAGCGACTGCTTTGCAGGGTGCGCGCGCAGTTCGCGCACCGGGGCGACGCGCGTGACGACACGCGGTGTCGTTCTCTGAAAAAGTCATTTAGGAATACTAAATAAATATAGAAAACATTACCTCTCTGCATTTGAGAAGACTCTTATGAAGGCCCCACTGGAGGAGACAACGCATGGATACGCTCGGAAAGCACGACAGTGCTTATGAATTCAAGACGGTAGTGTTGTTGGCCGTCGGCTTCGGTTTGGTTGGCCTTGATCGATGGATGGTTGCGCCACTGTTTCCGTACATGATGCGCGACCTGGGCTTGAACTTTCAGCAACTGGGCAATCTGATCGGTGTACTGGCTGTCGCATGGGGCGCTTGGGCGATCGCGAGTGGACCGATCTCGGATCGGATCGGACGCAAGAAGATCCTCGTCTGGACGATGATTGCGTTTTCGCTGCTCTCGAGCTTGTCAGGTCTCGCCACAGGATTCGCGAGCCTGATGCTCATCCGCGGAATCATGGGCATCGCGGAGGGTGCTTTCACGCCCGCGAGCGTCGCAGCAACGAGCGAAGCGTCGCTTCCCGGGCGGCGTGGCTTCAATCTCGGCTTTCAAATGAGCATGTTCTCGTTGCTCGGCCTTGGCGTGGCACCGATTCTCGCGACGCAATTGTTGCGCGTTGTACCGTCATGGCACTGGGTGTTCATGATTTCCGCCGTACCGGGGTTGATCGTGGCGGCGTTGTGCGCGAAGACGCTTCGTGATCGCCCGCGGACGGCATTCGTTGCCCCGAGTCCGCGCAATCGGGTCAAAGTCCAGTGGGGCTCGATATTCGCCAACAGAAACGTTGCTGTCGCGATTGCGGCCACGCTCTGCGCGATGGCCGGCATTTTCGTCATCGGAGCCATGGTGCCGACGTATCTCATGGCGGTGCTGCATCTCGACTCGCAAAGCATGGGATTCGTGGCATCGGCTCTCGGCTTCGGCGGTTTCATAGGTTCGTTCGGCTTGTCCGGGATCTCCGACTACATTGGGCGCAAGGCCGCGGCTATCGGCGCGTTCGCCGTGGCAGCAGTTCTGCTTTTCGCGTTTTCCAGAACGGGCGCGAATCCCACGGCGCTCTTCGTATTGCTATTCGGCATCTCGATGTGCTCGATCGGCTTGCTCAGCCTGCTGAGCGGCCCCATTGCGGCCGAAGCGGCACCGGAGGGGCTCGTGGCTTCGACGATTGGGTTGATCTCCGGCATCGGAGAGATGTTCGGCGGAGGGGTGGCACCGGCTATCGCCGGATATATCGCGCAGAATTTCGGGCTGCCGCGCGTGTTCGATTTTGCGCTGGCTGGTCTTGTCGTTGGTGTGTTTGTGGCGTCGGCATTGACCGAAACGGCGCCTCGACACAAGGGCGCCCGTGCAGTGTCTGCCGACGAACCGCGACAAGCGGCTTGAAATGCGGCAGCGCGCGTTGCGCGCGCTATCACGCACAGCAATCACTCGTCGGTGATGCGACCGACGTCCGTCTAATGATCGGTTGGAATGCAGATTGCTCTGTCCGCGTATATGGGCCCGTATGCTGCCTGATCGTGAAACATTTCCAGCAGTTGGTCGCGGGACCATCGCGAGTCTAAATGGCCAGGATGTCGCTCGCGCGCGAGAAAGCGCTCCACAGCTACCTCAGGCGTGCAAAAGCAGTGAACCTCGACCACTGGCTCATGAAGCTCGCTCAGCCACATAACGGGCGTACCCGAATCTGCATTCGACTTGGGATGCCGCCACCAAGACACAAGGACTGCTGCTCCTGATCGTCTTGCACTTTCCATTAACTCGATATCAGCCAACCGGCTAAGCGATCTGCGTTGAGCCGGCTCACTGACTGCATTTGTCAAGAAAAGCCTTTCGAGAAGATCATCCTTGTCGATGCAAGGTAGCTCCAACACGGTTGCGATTTTGCGAGCCAAAGTTGATTTTCCACTGGCAGGTAGGCCGCTGACGAGGACAAAGGGTTTTCGTGACATATTTCAGCGGGGGCGAAAATAAGCGAAGATACACCCGTTGGTGTCGCATTACGAACAGACGATCACACTCACTGACTGGTATCCCGGTGGTCGTTCTGTTGTCCCGGCGTAGTGAGCGCGTCGACCGCACTGTCGGACTCCGTTGGACGGATAGAGACAGGGCGTTCGAAACGCGATACGCCTCCTAACTTACGATGCGATCACTCGGCTTTAATTGATCTGTGTTCGGCGGTAATTCGATGGCGAGCAGCCGAACAGCCGAGTGAAATCGCGCGCGAGATGGGCCTGATCAAAATAGCCGAGCTCGGCAGCGAGGTCGGCGAGCTTAACATTGTGTCCTGTCGCAAGCCGTTGGGCCGCCTCCTGCAGACGATAGCGGCGGATCACCCATTTCGGCGAGATGCCTACATACTCGTGAAACAATCTCTGAAGTGTCCTGACGCTCAGGCGGGCCTCGTCGGCGAGCGCCTCAACCCGCAGAGGACCCCCGTCGCGGCGCGCACATGCGACGATGACACACACCTCGTCTATCGTCGGATCGGGCGGGGGCAGACGATGCTCGAGAAGCGAGTTGGCCGCATGGATCATCGCTTCGTTTCCGCACGCGCCTAGTACCTGGCGTTCCAAAGACGCTCCGTCAAGTCCCGTAATGACGGAGACTGGGAGTGTCCTATCAGTCAGCTTTGCTACGGGACCGTTCAGGAACGGGCGTAATCCGCCCGTACGAAAACGTAGCCCCAGCACACAGCCCGAACCAGCCAAGGTGCGACAATAGGCGCCACGCACAACTCCGAACAAGCCAGACTGGCCGGGGCAGATCACCAGGTGTGCATTCGGAGATAGGAGGGCACGCTGCTGCTCCGGTAGTCGTCCGGTCAGATCCCATTCGACAATCCAGTGATGGTCAATGAATGAGGCAAGGGCCGCTGAGGGCGTGTAGTAGTTGACGCGAATGCGCGTCGCCGATCCGCTCGGGTCAACGATTCCCCTGGGCAGAGGAGTCATCGACCGTGTGCAGTCGCGTTTTTCCAAGCCGGCCATGCTCTCGGTTCCTATCATTATTTTGCGCGCCTGATTGTTGGGACCTTTGTCGATGGACAAAGCGTACGTTTACGTCATGGAGGGACAATGCGAAGATTGCTCCGGCATTCAGCCGCTTTCACGGTGTTGTTGCTTGCAGCCTTCATCCATTTGAATAATGCTAACCTGCTCGCGAAGCGGCCGCCCGGCCGACCAATATTGCTCGCCCACCGCGGTATTGCGCAGCGTTTTTACGCAAATGGAATCAAGAACGATACGTGTACCGCCTCCCGTATATTGCCGCCAACGCATGCCTACCTGGAAAACACGATTGCCTCCATGCGGGCTGCCTTCGCTGCGGGCGCCGACATAGTCGAATTCGACGTCCACCCGACCACCGATGGCCAGTTCGCGGTCTTTCACGACTGGACGCTCGATTGCCGCTCCGATGGACATGGCGTTACGCGCGAGCATTCGATGGCGGAGCTGAGGCAGCTAGACATCGGCTATGGCTACACGGCTGACGGAGGGAAGACTTTTCCGTTTCGTGGGAAAGGCATCGGCCTGATGCCCTCGCTGGAGGACGTGCTGCAGACCTTTCCTGACCGCGCTTTTCTGATCAACGTCAAGAGCAACGACCCTTCCGAAGGGGCAAAGTTAGCCGTTGCCCTTGGTCATCTCACGCCGAAAGCACGCTCCCAACTCATGGTCTATGGAGGCGATAAGCCCATCGACGCCTTGAGCCGCCTGGTACCGGACCTCAGGACAATGTCGCGCGCATCGCTAGAGGCCTGTCTCGTCCGCTATCTCGCGTATGGCTGGATTGGCAGTGTTCCGCATGATTGCTCTAACATGGTGGTTTTTGTACCGATCAACTTTGCTCCGTGGCTATGGGGATGGCCGGATCGTTTCCTGAATCGCATGGCATCGGTCAATAGCGGTGTCTTTGTTATCGGTCCGTATTTCGGCGGTGATTTCTCCACGGGCATCGACACGCCAGCGGAACTTTCCCGCCTCCCAAGTGGTTACTCCGGTGGTGTATTGACAAATGAGATCGAGATGGTCGCTCACGCGGTCAACAGTCGAGGTCGGTAACACTCCGGCTTTGTTTCCCTTGAGGCAGTGGCTCGCATGCCAGGGTCTCGTGCTACGCAGCAGTCTTTTTGAAACGGTCTCTTAGGGCATCGCGCCGGTCGGTCTTCACACGTTCGCCCGGCTTCTTCGGAATCAGCGACGGCGCCACGACCTGACAGTCTTGCTTGAGCTCAAGCAGCTGTCGGCAAATTGTGTAGCCGCAGGGGCCCGCTTCGTAGCAGAACGACAACCTTCCCGTGCCGCGCTTGATCTGTGCCACCAGTTTCGCGATGGCCTCGGGCGTGTTCACGATCTCGCCCATATACCGCAGCTCGCCGGCCGTGTCGGCGACCGCCACGGCGATCGTTTCCTGATGTACATCCAGGCGCACGTACTTGCTAAACTTGTTCATGACCTGCCCCCTCAATGCGGCTCTGAGCCGCGGAGTAACCGACCTCAAGCTTAATCCGCGTACCTTGAGGTGCGGCAGGTCCATACATGATGTCTAGTGCCGCTCACCTTAACGTCATCTCCACAGTAAGCTGGTTCGTTGGTTCTCGGAAGCCGTAAAGTCTCTCAGGATTATCTACAAGGATTTGATGGTGGGTCGAGGCGCATTCAGTCCATCGGTTCAGACTCGCAATGATGTTTGACGGCTGCGGACCTGGCCTCATTGAGGTATGCGGCCAGTCGCTGCCCCAGACCAGACGATCCGGTGCAACATTGACCCAGTGTTGAGCCATGGCGTCCATATCTGAAAAGGCGCCGGTCTCTCCGACGACTGAGTCGAGATAAGGTGCTGACAGCTTGAGCCACGCGCGGCCGGTAGTCAGCCATCGTTCGACAAGTCGTCTGGCAGGGTGCGATAGTCCAGGGTGCACCGGCAAGCGGGCCAGGTGGTCGAAAACGAACTCGGTAGGGATGCGATCCAGCAAATTGCTGTACTCGACGATCTGGGCGGCGGTCCAGTGAAGCTGTAGATGCCAGCCGAGCTCATGCACCCGGTGGCTCAAAGTCTCGACCATTTCGAAACTGGTGGGAGCATCATCGGGCGTGTAGAGCGTGAACCGGATGCCGCGGATGCCGCCGGCGTTAAGCGCATCAAGTTCGCCATCTGTGATGTCTGGCCGGATGGTCGCTATGCCGCGCGCCCGGTCGATGCCTAGCTGGCGTATAGCATCCAGAGTCACGGTGTTGTCTACATCGTAATTCCGCGGAGTGACAATCACTGTCCGGGTCGTGCCGAAATTCGGCTGAACCTGCCGATAGTCATTAACGGTTGTCGGCACGCCCGACATGTCATCGGCAGCAAGCGTCTGCTTGAACCTGGTGTCGAAGATATGGATGTGAGCATCACATGCGTCGGCGGGGACGTCGTCCTGAACCGGAGTTTGAGCGGCCTGTCTGTTCATGCCTGCCCCCGCTTTTCGAACACCTGCGTGAACGCTTCGACGGCGTGGCTAATATCGGCATCGTCAATATGCCGATGGGTCACGCACCGGATAACCTTTTCGCCCCACGGGCGCGTCAGTACACCGAATTCAGCTAGCGCTTTGACCCATTGATGGCTCGACATGCCGGTACCACCGACGTGTACCTGCACGATATTGGTCTGAGGTTCACCTGCGGCAAATCCTACACCCAGGTCGTTCAGACGGGTGCTGAGCACGCGTGCCCTGGCGTGATCGTCCCGAAGTCGCTTGCTCATCGTTTGCAGGGCTTCAAGGCCGGCGGCGGCCATGATGCCTGCCTGGCGCTGCGTGCCGCCGAGCATCTTGCGATATCCCTTTGCTGTCGCGATCGCCGCCTCGCTCGCCGCGAGCACCGCGCCAACTGGAGCGCTCAGGCCTTTGGAGAGACATAATGAAACGGATTCCGCATGTTGCGCAAGCGTCGCGGCTGTTACCTCGAGCGCGGCCGCTGCATTCATCAGGCGCGCTCCGTCGATATGCACGGACACGCCGGCCCTCAGCGCAATCTCATGTACATCCCGCATATGCGTGAGCGGCAAAACAGCACCACCGGCGTTGTTGTGCGACGTCTCCATCGCGATCAGGCCAACACCGATCCTGTATGATCCCGGCCGGACCGCCGCCTCGATCCGGTCCAGATTCATCGCGCCGGCCTTGCCTTCGATTGGCGTGTACGCAAGGCCAGCCAGCAACGAGCCGCCGCGCTCGGTGGCGAACATATGGGAGTTAGACTCGAGTAGTACCTGCTCGTGTCGTTGCGTGTGAGCGAGCGCCGCGAGAAGGTTCGCCATTGTGCACGTGGGCACATAGAGCCCGGCGTCCTTGCCTAGCATCGTCGCCACAGCCTCTTCGAGCGCCTGTACGGTCGGGTCGCCATCAAGGCCATCATCGCCGACTGGCGCCTCGCGCATGCACGCATACATTGCATCTGTCGGTCGGGTGACGGTGTCGCTGCGCAGATCGGTCAGTTGCGCGTGACGCGCGTGACGGGAATCAAAAATGGGAAAGTCCAGCATGTTGGCTCGTTTGAAAGGCTAGTGATGGAGGATCTTCGACAGGAAATGGCGCGAGCGCTCGCTTCGTCCGACGGTGTCGCCAAAGAAGTCGTCCTTGGTGCAATCCTAGACGATGCGCCCGCCGTCCATGAATACGACGCGATCAGCGACGCGTTGCGCAAAACCCATTTCGTGGGTGACGACCATCATCGTCATGCTATCGCGGGCAAGATCGGTCATCACGTCGAGCACTTCGTTGACCATTTCGGGGTCCAGCGCCGAAGTGGGCTCGTCGAACAGCATTACTGCGGGATCCATAGCGAGCGCTCGAGCGATCGCGACGCGCTGTTGCTGTCCGCCCGAAAGCGCTGCAGGATATTTGTCCCGATGCGCCGCGAGACCGACCCGCTCGAGAAGCTGCATGGCCCGCTTCTGCGCCGTGCCGCGATCCCGTTTGAGTACGCGGGTTTGAGCAAGGCACAGGTTATCGAGGACGCTTAGATGCGGAAACAGTTCGAAACCCTGGAAGACCATGCCTGCGCGCGAGCGGATCTTGCCAAGATCGACGCGCGGTCCCGTGACTCCGATTCCGTCGATGTGGATTTCGCCTCGCTGGACAGTTTCGAGACCATTGACGGTTTTGATAAGCGTCGATTTTCCCGAACCGGACGGACCGCACACGACGACCACCTCGCCTACGGCCACCTGTGTGCTGCAGTCGGTCAGCACGCGAAAGGTACCGTACCACTTACTGACATTTTCAATCTGGATCATTTGGATACCTCGGCCGGATCAGTGCGCGTGCCGCGCGGTTTCGGAACGTTTGACGAAGCGCGATGCGCCGAAACAGATAACGAAATAGACGACTGCGGCGAACACATACATTTGCACGGTGCTGCCGTCGCGAGCCGCGATCTCGGAAGCTGCGCCGAAGAAATCAGTCATCGATAGCACATAAACGAGCGATGTATCCTGGAACAGCGTAATCACGCGAGTCAACAACGCCGGCGTCATATTGCGCACCGCTTGAGGCAGCACTACCGTAATCATCGTCTGTCGATAAGTAAGGCCGAGCGCGAGACCGGCCTGCATCTGTCCCCTTGCAATGGAGGCGATGCCGGCGCGCATGATCTCGCAAAAGTACGCCGACTCGAAAAGCGTGAACGTGATGACAGCGGAACGATAAGCACCAACCTCGACAGGCGTAGGCGAATGCATGATCCAGGCGCCGACGTAGGGCGCGAGGAAATAGAACCAGAAGATAACCAGCAGCAGCGGCACTGAGCGCATGCCGTTCACAAATAGCGTTGCAGGAACGGATAGCAGCCTGGACGGAGACATGCGACAGAGCGCGAGCAGCGTGCCGAGCATCAGGCCGAACACGGCAGCGAGTGCTGTGAGCGTCACGGAAAAAGTCAGGCCGACTTTCAGCAGATATGGCAACGAAGCGACAATCTCTTTCAGTCCGAGGAAGGTCATCGTGTCGCTCCTAAGATTGTTCGACTTCGGACAGTGGCAACGCGGAGGGTGCCTTGCGCGGGCTGGACGATGACGACGCGGCCAGCTTGCGTTCGACGAGCATCAATCCATAGACGACCACGCTGTTGATTGCGAAGTAGACGATCGTCGCGGCGCTGAACGCTTCGAAGGTGTGAAAACTGAACTCCTGCATTGATCGCGCGGCACCTGTCAGTTCAAGCAAGCCGATCGTCATCGCGACTGAGGAGTATTTGATCGTCGCCATGAGCTCAGAGGTGAGCGGCGGCACGACGACCCGAAATGCCTGCGGCAGGATCACGAAGCGGTACGCCTGGAAGCCGGACAGGCCGAGCGCGAGCGCCGCCTGCCGCTGGCCCGCGCGCAGCGACCGGATACCGGAGCGCAAGGTCTCCGCGATACGCGCAGTGCCGTAGAAGCCGAGGCAGAGCAGCGCGGGAAAAAACTGGCCCCACGGTTGCTGGATCTGTTTGATCGCGGCGCCGAGTGGCTTGGGAAGCAACTCGGGCAGCACGAAATACCAGAGAAACATCTGCACCAGCAGAGGCACGTTGCGGAACAACTCGACATACGTGGCTGCAATAGCACGCGCGATCTTCGAATCGACCGTGCGCATTACGCCGATAATCGAGCCAAGGAGCAGTGCGATGACATAGGCGCTCACCGCGAGTGCGATGGTCCAGCATGCGCCTATCTGCAGCGTCTGCAGATAGGTATGGACACCGTCCGGCGACAGGTCGTTGAAACTGGTCCAGTTCCACTGATAGTTCATGACTGCGCAGCCTCGAAGTGTGGTTGCTTAGGTGGCTTACTGATAAGCTGCAGGATCGCCCGAATCGGAGGGATGCTCGATGGCACGTTTGAGTTCGGCGCTCATCGGATACTTCAGATTGATGCCATTTGGCGGCACCGGCGCGTTGAACCATTTGTCGTAGATCGTGTAGATCTGTCTGGACTTCATGAGGTCGAGCACTGCCCCGTCCACGGCCTTCTTGAAACGGGGATCGTCCTTGGGCTCGACGATGCCATAAGGCGCGAGGAGCATCGCCTTTGTGCCGATCACATAGTCCTGTGGCTGGTCTGCAGTTGCAACGAGACCGTAGGCGAGTCCGTCGTCCGTCGAGACGGCCATCGCGCGGCCGGTCTTGACTGCAATGAAAGAGGCGGCCGCGTCGTTGACTGGCAGCACCGAAATGTTCAGATGCTGTTGCGAGCTGATCTGCTGGATGACCTGCAGATCGAGGCCACCCGCAAGGCTCGCTACAGTCTTGCCGCTGAACGCAGCGGGCATGTTCACGTCAAGCCCGCTGTCCTTCCGGGCCATGAGCACGACCTTCGCGACGTACGTGGTCGGCGCGAACGACACGAGCTTGTGGCGCTCGACCGTGTTCGTCGTGTTGCCGCATTCCAGATCGATTGTCCCATTCGCCAACAGCGGCAGACGCGTGGCCGACGTCACGGGCAGATAGCGGATTTTCAGATCGGCAAGGCCGAGCGCGCTCTTCAGACTTGCAGCTATACGCTGACATATTTCGACCGAGTAACCGACCGGCTGATGTGCATTGTCGAGATACGCGAAGGGCAGCGACGTGGTCGGATAGCCAAGAGTTATCGTGTGGGTTTCCTTGATCCGGTCCAGCCGGCTGGCGGTATCCGCGGAAGCTACGGTTATCAGGCCAAGTCCTGCGTAAACACCGGCGAGCGTCATCGCAGCGGTCAAGATAGAAGAAACTTTCATGTTGCGTCCCTCAATGAGAATTTTTGACCGCGATTTCGAACAGGCGTGGTGCGATTCAAAACAACGGAACTGGCTGAACTGCGAACAAATATCGGTCACCACTATGCTAAAGTCCAATGCGTCTCTCGCATCGTTCGATACACAATTGATATGCAGAAGCTAAAGTTAGGGTTTCGCCACGTTGAGGCTTTCCGTGCTGTCATGTCGTCAAACTCGATGACCCGCGCCGCTTGCGCGATGCACACATCGCAGCCGCAGGTGAGCCGCTTGATATCGCAGCTCGAAACGATCACGGCATTTCCGCTTTTCGAACGGAACGGTAGCAGGCTCACTCCAACCCAAGATGGATTGCGTTTCCATCGCGAAGTGGAGCGGACCTTCGCCGGTCTGGCGGAACTCGAATCGGTGGCTGCCAATATCCGTTCGTTCAGCGCCGCGCGGCTGAGCATCGCCGCGATGCCGCGGCTGGCAGGCGATCTGCTCGTTAAGATCGTTGCAGAATTCCACTCTGCGCACCCGGACGTCCTGGTGTCAATTCACTCTGGCAACGCGGTGAATGTGGAGGAGTGGGTCCGTTCCGGTTTCTGCGATACAGGCTTGGCCCTGTTGACTGGGGATGCACCTCGCATCCGCCGTGAGACGATTGCGACGCTACGGTGTGTGGCGGTGCTGCCAAAGGGGCACCCGCTCTGCCGTCTGCGCAGGCTGAAGCCCGCGCACTTCGCAAATCAGCGATTCATAGCGCCCACCGGAGAAAGTGCGCTCAGATCCACGATTGACGATGTATTTGCGGCCGAGCATGTGCCGCGCCAGATCGTCGCCGAGGCGAGCCTTGGTTCATCAGTTTGCGCATTGGTGCGCACAGGTATGGGCATAAGTCTGGTAAACCCGCTGGCAGCGCGCGATGAAATTCTTAATGGAGGAATCGAAATGCGGCCGTTTGCGGTGAATATACCGAGCGAGGTTGCGCTGCTCTTCCCGCCCTACCAGACTCAGACTCGGCTGGTAAGCGCGTTTGCACAGATAGCGCGCCCGGTCATTCGCGAGGAAATGGGAGTGCTGAATAAGATGTCGTTGTAGCCAGCGGATTCTCTGGAAACGCCGATGTCAGACGGCTGCTACGATTCGTCGATCCGAGCGGCCAACCATGTGGGGGTGAGTGTGGACCCGGGTGGCAGGATGTCCTCGAGGCGATTTGTGATGCGGCTTTCTTTGGCCACCCTGTGAGGAATTACGCGCTCCCGGCAGAACGACATAGCCGATTCAGCTGCGACGCATGTAACCGATGTACACCCCGAAGATCGACGTTCTCACTCGCGGAAGACAACCGTCGATCATCGTTCGTGATGGTACCGAGACGGGTGCACCGGATTGCTGAACTCGGTGCTGCGACGAAGTCGCACTCGTGTTAAAGCGATTGCTCAATCGAAGCGGCCGACGTCGATGTCGACCGCTTCGGAGATCAACTTCTTCGGCACTTTTAAGTTTCGATTGCCTGCGCAAGCAACTCGGCAGTTGCGGCGGACAGGGTCCATCCGAGATGCCCGTGTCCCGTATTGTAGAAAACGCCTGAGCGCTTGCCGCGTCCGACCCGCGGTAACATGCCTGGCAGCATCGGGCGCAGTCCTGCCCACGGGATTACGCGGGCGGTCGAGACTTGCGGAAACAAGCGGCGCGTCCATTCGACCAGCGGCGTCACACGGTCTGCTCGGATGTCACGGTTAAATCCGTTGATTTCAGCCGTGCCCGCCACGCGGAAGCGATCGACGCCGAGCCGGCTCGTGACGATCTTGGCCTTGTCGTCGAGCAGGCTGACCCATGGCGCCGCGTGCTGACTCTGCTCGTCGTCCAGACAGACAGTGATGGAATAGCCTTTTATCGGATAGACATTCACGTAGTCTCCCAGCATGGCGGCGAACGCGCGGCTGCCGACGCCCGCGCACACGACGATCTGCTCGAAGACGTCGGCGTTCGGCTTACCGGCGTTCGCAGCGCCGATCGTGAAGAGCCCGTCACTGCCTTGTTGAATCGACTCGATTGACGTGTCGTAGCGGAACTCGACACCATGACGCACGCACGCTTCGGCAAGACCGCGGGTGAATTTGTGGATGTCGCCGGTCGAATCCGATGGGGTGAAAAAGCCGCCATGGAATTCGCCCTGCAGCGCCGGTTCGATGGCGCCGATCTCGTTCGCGCCGACCGCATACCGGTCGAGGCCGCCTTCACGCAGCAGCACGTTGACCTTCGCGGCGGCGTCGTAGTCCTTGCGGTCCCTATAGATATGCAGGATGCCGCGCCGCTCGAGGTCGAACTGGATGTTTTCGCGCTCTGCGATCGAACACAGGTGCTCCCGCGCCGCGAGCGCGAGGCGCACGGTCTCGACGGTGTTCGCACGGTAGTTCGGGATCTGGCGCAGAAATTCGCACATCCAGGAATACTTGTGCCATGAGGGCGTCGGGTTGACCAGCAGCGGGGCGTCGCGCGTAAGCATCCAGCGCAGACCCTTCAACACGGTGGCCGCGTGGTTCCAGACTTCGGCGTTGCTGACCGAGAGTTGTCCGCCGTTTGCGAACGACGTCTCCATTGCCGCATAGCGATGACGTTCATAGACTGTGACAGTGAAGCCGTGGAGGGCGAGGGCGTAAGCGCTCGTGACGCCAGTAATCCCGGCGCCGATGATGGCGATTCGTGACATGAGATGGTCCAGATTGAGTTGAGCATCCCGGTTGCCTGTGAACGCGCTGCGTTGCGCGAGTCGGCCTCCGGCGTTTGATGCCCCATCTGTCCCTGTACCTGAGAGTTTCGGCCGCCTATTAAAGGTCAGGCTCCCCTTCGGTGGACGCACGCAGCGCCACTCTCCAGATGTTCCGGCAGCCACAGTCCTTTTGCCTGAGAGTTTCCGGAGCGGTTGCTCCGTCGGCGTCGCTCACTGAACGATCTCTCCCGTGCTGCATGTGTGGAACCATGTGACGTTACATGACAACGCGGGGCGCTACAAGCACCCAATAATCTGTTTTCCCATTCGATAGGCGAGCGCCATGCACCGATCGTCTTTGGAGGCGAGACTGAAACATTAGCAGGCTGTTGAAGTATCCCCCTCGTGGCGCGAGTTTCAACGTTTACCCCTCCCGCTCCGATGACGTCTGCGGGAGGTTTTTCAACAACCTGCTAGCACTTAGCCGGTTACATAGCCATAGTCGAGATCCTGTTTCACCAGGGACGGCTCACGGAGTCTCGGATCGCCAAAGCCTCCTCCTCCCGCTGAACGCAGCGTTAGCACCGCTCCAGGCATCAGAGTCGCGTTGGCGTCCTTGCTGCCTAAGGTGGTCGTCTTCCCGCCCTGCTCGATGGTGTAGTGATGCACTGCACCTGGTTGTCCGCCACGAAGGCCGTACGGTGCAATGACTTCACCGTCCCCGGTAGGCGTGATGCGAGCTGGCGTGGTTCCCTCGTAGCGTATTGCATATACACCTCCGAGGCCGCCGCGGAATTGCCCCGTCCCCGCGGAGTCCGGACGGAGCGAATAGGCCTCGACGACAAATGGGTAAGCCGACTCTGTGCGCTCGACGCTCGGAGACGGTGCGCCGCCCGGGTTGTGAACGACGCCAATGTTGGACCAGCCGTCGCCGCCCTGGTGGGCTCCTGCACCGCCCCGGTTCGCGAAGCTGTGCCAGATGAATGAACGCCCGGCGCGGTCTGTTCCGCTGATGGCGACTCGAAATCTTCGGGCAAAGCCACAAACGACACGGTGAGGCACAGCCTCGGCCATCGCATCCATCACTGCTTCAATGATGACGCTTGCAGTCAGGGTCGTGCACGCAGCCACTGCTGCGGGTGGCTTAGGATCGACGAAACTTCCCCTGCGGGTCTTGACGCAGACAGCTCTGGAGCTACCGTCATTGAGAGATTCCCGCGCCTCGCTGAGATACATGAACGCGACATTGACTGCGGCGATGGTATTTGCCAAAGGGCTGTTGATGAAGTTACCGAACTGGTCACGACATTCGCTGAAATCCACGACAGCGGACGTTCCATCAAGAGTCACTGTTACTTTAACTGGCACTGGTTCATCGTTCGGCGTGAACGGGTCCAGATAGCTAAATCCTTCGAATGTGCCTCGTTTCCATTCGCCCAACTGTCGGCGCATGGAGCGTTCGCCCGCATTCAGGATTTCAGTGCAGACTGCCTCCATTGTCGGCAGACCGTAGCGCGCATAAAGCTCGCTCACTCGTGCAGCACCCCGCTGTACGGACGCCAGTTGAGCCATCATGTCGCCGCGCATGTCGTCGGGGGTGCGCGAGTTGACGCAAAGCATGCGCACGAAATCCGTCCGAAGTTCTCCGCCACTTGCCATTTTTGTTGGCGGGATCCGAAGCCCTTCCTGCCAGATTTCCGTTGCTGAAGGGCTGTAACCGCCAGGAGAGATTCCGCCAATATCGCCCTGGTGAGCCCGGTTCGCAATCCACATCGTGAGCACGCCATCGACAAAGACCGGTGCTGCAAGTGTGACGTCAGGTAAATGGCTTCCACCGAAATATGGGTCGTTGCAGACGATAACGTCGCCGTTGCGGATGTCTCCGCCGAAAGCCTCGATCATCGCCTGCACGGCGAATGACAGTGCACCCATGTGGATTGGCACTCTCTCGGCTTGCGCCAGGACTTCGCCTTTTCCGCTCAGGACTGCGGACGAGAAATCGCGCGACTGATTGAGAATCGGCGAAAAACTGGTCTGGGTCATGACTTCCACGACCTCTTCGGCGACAGAGATCAGTTTGTGTCGCACGACGGAGAGAGTCAACGGGTCAACCGTATTCGAGTTTGCGTCCATTAGGAGCGACCTCCCTTTGCTGTTTGTTCGATTACAAGGCTGCCAAGACGATCCACGCTTGCAACCACGAAAGGCGGCACAAGAATAGCCGTTGTAGCGGACTCGATGATTGCCGGTCCGCGAATCTTTGTGCCGACCAGGAGTTCGTCAAACCAATGAGCGGACACGGTAGACCAACCGTCCATGAAGATGTCGCGCGTTTCCGAGAAGGCTCCAGGACGTGGCAGACTGTTTCCTGCACTCCCTCCCTCGTCAAGCCGATCGTTCTGACCAACGACACCATAGGCGGACACCCGGCACACGTCGATGAACGGCTCCTCGTCAGCATGGATGTGGCCAAAGTACTGCTGATATCGCTGACTGAATGATTGACGGATCAATTCGGCAAGGTCCGCGTCGGCTACGTCCGCAGGAATCGCAACTTCAAGCGTTGAGGTCTGGCGTTTGTAGCGGCAGTCTACGAAAAGCGTGAGGCGAGACCGTTCGGGCCCAAAGCCACAAGCCTCAAGACGTCTGGCGGCAAGATCTTTCAGCTTATCCAGGGCAGCCAGGACCCTGGGGATTGCATCGGCGCCGAGCTGCGCTCCGATCGGAAGCTGCTCGTCGAGGCGCACATCGGCTGAGAGAAAACCCAAAGCGGAAAAAACAGACGCCTCGCGGGGAATGACCACCCGCCCGATCGAGAGCTCGCTGGCAACTGAAGCTGCGTGAACACCTCCGGCTCCTCCGAACGACAGGAGTGTCATATCGCGGGGATCCATTCCCTTTTTAAGCGTGGCGGTCCGTACTGACTCTGCTATGCGCACATTGGCAAGCGCATGAATCGCCAGAGCCGTTCGTTCGATGCTCAGCTCCAACGGCCGGGCGAGGGTCTCAACCGCCGCGCGAGCGAGTTCCATGCTCAGCCCCATCCGGCCACCGAGGAAAGTCTTTGGTGAGAGCAGGCCCAGCACAAGGTTCGCGTCAGTGAGGGTGGGGAGGGTGCCTCCTCGTGCATAGCAGGCCGGCCCAGGATCGGCTCCAGCGCTTTGGGGGCCAAGCGTCAAGATGCCGCCGGAATCGAGCCGCGCGATACTCCCGCCGCCGAGTGGCACGACGCTGATGTCGATCGAAGGCACCGCAATCTTCAATTCTTCGTGCTCAGTTTTGCGGCGCTCGAGAGGCGTACCGGCCTCGATCAGCGAGATGTCCGTTGTGGTACCCCCGGTGTCATATGTGACCACCAGAGGGGCGTCCATTAAGCGAGCGTACAAGGCGCTAGCCATCGCCCCACCAGCGGGTCCGCTGGTCACACATCCCACTGCGTAGGCTCCAGCCTGGTCGATCGGCAGGAGACCTCCGGTCGACTGCATGATCATGATCGGAAACGTGGCTCCCGCCTCGCGTATGCGATTCTCAAATCGGCTGAAATAGCCGTTAAGCCGCGGGCCTACATAGGCGTTGACCGCTGCCGTTGAGAACCTGTCGTATTCTCCTTCGGAGTTCAGGATCTCGTGCGAAAGCACCGTATACACGCGCCAACCCGTACTTTCCAATAACTCGCGCACCCGAAGTTCGTGGGCAGGATTAACGTGCGCGTGCAGCAGACCAACCACCACTGCCTCGACATCGCGGTTTCGTAGCTCCGAAAGAGCTTTGAGAACGGCGTCCTCGTCCAGGCGGGTCTGGACCGTGCCGTCGAATCGGACACGCTCCGCGACTTCGATCCGGTCGGGTCGAGCAACGAGCGGTTGCGGATACGCCGCGTGGAGGTCATAACGACTCGCTTTTGTCCCGTCCCGAAGCTCGAGAAGATCCCTGAAGCCAGCAGTGGTAATCATACCGACGCGCGCTCCCCGCCGTTGCGCGAGGCAGTTCGTCGCGACAGTCGTGCCGTGAATCAGCAACTCCGTGTGCGCCAGAAGTTCTCCCAGGGTCTTTTGCAGGCGGCCCGCCAGTAGCTCCAGGCCGTCCAGCACGCCCTGACTGGGATCTCGTGGAGTTGACAAGGACTTGACGGTCGTAATACTGCCGCGCTCGTCGACTCCTACCACGTCGGTGAAGGTCCCCCCGATATCTATCCCTATACGCATCTGACGTTCTCCATTCCATTGAAACCTGGTTCCGTTACATGCAACATTGCATACGATAACAGACGGTATGTCGAGAAAAAGCCGCCGTCAAGTGCGCGTGTTCGCCGGATTGTCCTTGTGATGCGAATGACTGGCGAGGAGGCTGGGGAAATATCTATTGCGCCAAAAAAATGTGTCGTATACGTTATAGAACTGCAACGTATGCAATATTAAATGCGAGGGAGTCGGTATGAGGAATGACCTGCATCAGAACGGCGCGCCTGCGTGCTACGCGCGGCCCAACCGTTTCGAGATCAATCTGGATGCGGTGGCGGCATGCACCCAGCAGATCCGCCGTCGATTGGGCGAGGACGTTCAGTTTTTTGCAACGCTCAAATCCAATGGCTATGGCTATGGGGTGCTGCCGGTCGCACATACCGTTCTGACGAGCGGGGCCGACGCTTTGTCGTTGGCGAGTCTGGAGGACGCGATCGCTCTTCGGAAGTCAGGTATCCGGGTACCGATTCTTGTCTACGCGGGGGTGCTTCCAAGCCGGGAGGTGCTCAGGGCGTTTCAGGAATATGACCTGATCCCCACCATCCATAACCAGGTAGTGTTCAATGAGTTTTTGAGGTTCGCGACGAAACCTCTGGAGGTCGCGGTCAAGGTCGATCTCGGCTCTGAGCGTATTGGCGTGCCGTTCTCTGCTGCCGAGGAGTTCATTCGTAACGTCCACTCCAACCCCATGTTCAAGGTCATTGTCGTCAATAGCCATCCTAACGTGAGAGGAGGGGCTCATTCGCGGGAATTTCTTAACAAGCAGTACAGGCAAATGACATCCTTGCGGCAAAGTCTTGCTGACCTCTCGCCCCAGATCAAATGGTTTCCGATCGCAAGTTCCAAAGTCCTGAGAATGATGGGTGCCTCGATGCGCTCCAACGCAGCGGACCCGGGCGCCGCACTGTTCGATCCGCTCGAGCCCGATGAAGACAGTCCACATCCGTTCCATGCGCTCAAGAGCCGCATCATTGAAATCCGAACTGTTGAGGAGGTTCCTTTCCCGGAAGAGGTGGTCTTCGACATTCGCAAAGGCATGCGAGTCGGTGTCCTTCCTGTCGGATATAGCGACAACATACATCGAGTGAATGCTGGATGCGTTCTGGTAGCGGGGCGGCGGGTGCCGATCCTGGAACCTGCGTCGCTTGAATATGTGCGTATTGACCTCTCTGGAGTACCGGAAGCACTGGTGGGCGATGAGGTGGTAATTGTGGGACAGCAGGGAAGCGAGCGTATAAGCCCGCAGGAAGTAATGCGCGTACAGGGCGCTGCCCGTGTCGTGGACCTGGCAATGGATGTCGGGCAGTTTATTCCGCGGGTTTACGTGTCGTCAGCCGATCAGGCTTAACGAACCGCCCTCCGGTGAGCAAACAGTCGATGAAAAAGGATAGCTTATTATGAGTGACACTACTGCTGTCAAAGCCGCTCCCCGGAGGGAGCGCCCGCTTGCGAGAACCGTCGTGACCGCCATGATCGGGCAGGCTCTTGAGTGGTATGACTTTTATCTCTACGGTACCGCTGCCGTGCTGGTGTTCGGTCAAGCATTCTTTCCTATTTCCCACAATCCGCTCATTGGAATCATCGCATCGTTCGGAGGCTTCACGTTGGGCTTCGTTGCTAGACCGGTCGGTGCCATTCTTTGCGGGCACCTTGGAGATCGCATAGGGCGGAAGAAGGTGCTCACCCTTACGTTGTTCACCATGGGGGTAGCCACATTCCTCATGGGCGTGCTGCCTACTTACCAAACCATCGGTCTGGCCGCACCGATACTGCTAGTCCTGCTGCGGATCATGCAGGGTCTCGCTGCCGGTGGTGAGACGACGGGCAGTGTATTGATGATTGCGGAGAGCGCTGGATCAGCGCGCAGAGCGTTCTTTTCATCATTCAGTCCTGCGGGAGCCGCGCTGGGTTTTCTCCTGTCTTCTGCCGCATTTCTTCTGGTTCAGTCACTGCCACACGACGATTTTATGGCGTGGGGTTGGCGCCTGCCGTTCCTTGCGAGCTTTCTCATCGTTCTATTGGGCGTCTACATGCGTCTGAAGCTTGCGGAAACGGCCGAGTTTCAAAAGGCAGCCACGACTGGGAAAACCGTGCGGGCTCCGCTCCTCGAGGTTTTTCGCCACCATCCCAGACCTTTTTTGCAGGTCATGGGCCTCCGCCTTGGTGAGGGCTCTGCGTCCTATATGCTCTTGGTTTTTTCGCTCGTGTACGGGAGATATCTCCACATATCGAACGGCGTTATGCTGGCGATCATGACCGGGGCCATGGCGCTTCTCATACCGTCGATTCTGTTCTTCGGAAATCTTTCCGACCGCCTGGGGCGCCGCACGATTTACCGGTTTGGCTCGATCGGAATTATCGTTGTCGCGTTTCCGTTTTTCTGGCTCATGCGCACGACCGAACCTTGGGCGATCGCGCTGGGCTTTTTTCTTGCGATTGTTGTCGTGTACGGTGCACTCCAAGGCTCGCAGCCTGCGCTTTTTAGCGAGCTGTTCTCGTCGGCGAGTGTTCGGTATTCAGGTCTGGGCACTGCGCGGGAGCTTGCCTCGGTGATCGGGGGGGGTATTGCTCCGGGGGTTGCGACGGCGCTTCTGTCGTACTACCAAAGTATCTGGCCCGTTGCGATCTACCTCGCAGGGATGGGCTTGATTACTACGATCACCATATTCCTGACGCCCGAAACTCATCCCGCTAAACGCTAGCCGATATCGACTGAGACCATGATGCAAGCAGGAACGAAATTGAACGACGCGTCATTGGAGCATCGGCTGGCGGAGATCGTTGCCAGTGCCCGATTTTCCGATCTGCCGTCCGAGCTGGTATCGACAATGCAGCTGTTTACGTTGGATACGCTAGGTGTGATCGGTGGAGCTGCGCGTGCGCCTGGAATCTCCGAGTTGCTGCTTGCACTTGGCGACCTCGGAGCCACGGGTTGCGCAACGGTCCTTCTTGATGGCAGTCTTGCAAGTCCCGAAATGGCTGCCTTTGTCAATGCCGCCGCCGCGCACAGCCTCGATTTCGATGATCAGCACGACCCCGCTCGAATCCATGCATTCTGCGTCGTGCTGCCAACCGTTCTGGCGACAGCCCAGGCCAAGAACCGGCTCCTTGTTCAGGCCTTTGGCTGCTCGCCGGCGCACCAGTCCGACGGTTCGGATTCGCACCCGGCTTTCCAACCTGTGACTGGACCGGATTTCTTGCGCGCCACTGCACTTGGCGTCGAAATTTTCAGTCGATTGGGTCTTGCTTGTCCAAGCCTGCTGAACACCGGATGGCATCCTACAACTTTGCTAGGCTGCATAGCGGGCGCCGCTTCGTCGAGCGCAGTGCTAAGGCTCGATACCGACGCCACACATCATGCGATGGCTCTGGCCTACGCACAGGCGAGCGGGACTAACCAGCCAATACATGACGGCGCACTTGCGAAGCGGATCGGCCCGGGCTTTGCTGCGCGTTCGGCAGTCACCGCAGCGTTCCTGGCGAGGCGCGGGATTACTGGGCCGACCCGGTATCTCACGGGCACCGCTGGGCTTTTCCAGCTCTACGGGAACAGCAATGTGAGGCCGGACATCCTCGACAATATCGGCCTCGACTGGGAAACCCTTCGGCTGAGCATGAAGCCCTTTCCATGCTGTCGCTGTACGCACACCGTTACGGAACTGGGCCAGAGCTTCCGGAGTGAGGGTTTGCGATCTGACGAGATAGAAAGCGGCGTTATCGAGTTGAGCGACACGAACGTACGGATCGTTGGCTCGAAATTCGACCAGAACCATCCGCAGCCTACGGTACACGCGCAATTCAATGCCGCTTACACGTTCGCCAACGCGCTGGACCGCGGAGTCGTCGGCATCGGTGACTTTTCCGCTGAGTCGGTTAGACGGCCAGCCGTCGCGTGGGCTAGCAAGGTGAGCACAGTGCCTGCGGCGGACATGGATCCTTCTGCTGTGGCCCCTGCTCGTGTCCGGTTGCGGCTCAAGAACGGGAATGAACTCGTCAAAGTCCTTTGGACAATGAAGGGGTCTCCGGAAAACAGGCTGACGGTTGACGAGATCCGGGCCAAGTTCGCGGACTGTTTGCGCTACGGATTCGGATCATCGGAAAGATCAATCGATGACTTGATAAACCTGATCACGACGCTCGAGGGGTGCACTGATCTCGAAAAGGTAATTCAAGCTTTCGCACGGGCAAGAAGTTCACAAACGCCGAGGCGGCGGGATACGTAATCAATCCACCCAACTTAAGCGCTCGTGATGTCAGCATGCTTTCACGGCCATGAACTTGTGCGGCTTGGGTCGCGTTGGCCGAGGCCGTGTTTTGGCTGGGCGATGCGCGTAGGTACGCCGCGCCAGCAGGTCAAGTGCGTCGGCGAGTTGTTGTGCGGTGGCGCGGCCAAGCAGCAGCAGAGGAAGCAAGGGCCGCATGGCGGTGACGGCGACGGTGCGATTGATGCGGCGGTCGCGCGGCAGTTGCGCAATGGCATGAGCTGTCTGGCTGAGCAGCGAATGGATGTTGTTGCGCAGGATCTTGGCGGCGAGATCCTGCGCGACAGCGAGTTGCGACAGCCGCTGACATGCTCGAGGGCGAGCCGGTGCTTCAAGCGCTTGAGGGCCTCCTCTATGCGCCAGCGCTGGTGGTACAGATCGCCGATGATCGCGGCCGGGAAACGCACGGCGTCGAACAGGTGGCTCATCAGCCTTCGCGGGCAGGGCGGCGGCCGCGCAAAATGCCTGAACTGTCAAGCGTTTTCACGCGGATGCCGCGTCGTGCCGATAAGGCTGCTCGTTAAGTTGGGTGGATTGGGTACGTAATCCTCGCCGATAAGTTGGCTATGGCGCTCTAGCGAGTGACCCAACTGAAACGCTCGATTATTTCAGTTAGCTCTTTCGTCACCTGCGAGCGATGCCTCCGGTGCGCCTCGAAAGCCGCCTCAACGTTTCCATCCGCGATTAATTGTACGAGTTCGCGATGCGCGCGGTTCGAAGTGACGGGACCTTGTCTCAATGGCAACGTCCAAGTCCTTGCCCTGTCCACCTGTTCTCGAAAGGCCAGTCCGGCAGTCGAGAGTCGCCTGTTCCCACTCAGCTCGAAAATTGACCGATGAAACTGTTCGTCAGCGCGGGCCCAAGCCTTCATGTCCTGCCTTTCCAACGCTGCATCCATCTTTTCTACGATCTTGTTCAGCGAGTTGACGCCCCTGTCTTTCGCCGCTCTAGCGGCGATCAACTCCACGGCTTGACATTCGAGCGCCGTCAGGACCTGGTAAATCTCGAGCATATCGGTCGCTGATACCGGTAATACCCTCATGCCGCGTCTCGGGACGTTCTGCACCAGGTGTTCTTTTTCCAGCCGAATTAGCGCTTCATGCACAGGCGTACGGCTCATATTGAGCAATTCAGCCAGATCGCCTTCGGTCGCCTGAAAATTTGGGGCGAATTCGTTGCTTAGTATGCGACGTTTGATCTCGTCGTAAGCGGACTCCACCAATGATTTAGCGCGCTTACGCGTTGGTTGCGAAGTAATAAGCACGTTGGGATGCACGCCCGGAAAATAACGTATGCATCATTGTATCTCATTCGCGGCAGGCCAATGGTTACGGGTGCACGACCACGACGCGACGTCACCTGGCGCCGGTCGCTCGGTACGATAATGGCGACCATTGGCTTGTCAGACGGGGGGCGAAGAGCGAGGCCGCGCCAAAACGGGGCTGAAGTCGGGCCTGCGAAATGGCTGAAGGGAAAGTTTCTAGTGACTCGGAATACGCCCACGTATCGGCGCGACAGATCATCCTGTAGGTCTCGGAATCTTCGGCAGGAATGTCCTGCAGCTCGAACGGCTCGCCCCGCTTTTCTGAAATGATTGCTCGATCGTCGTCCTCCCTTCCAACACCTCTCCGCAATTCAGGTCCATATCGTCGGACCGTCGTTGCCAAAGTGCTGTGTTCGTCGCAAGTTTGACGGACGGCGCCGGGGCGCAGCCGTACGCTGAACCACGTCCCGTCGTGAAACAAATCAGATTCGCCCCGCCGGCTACCTGGCCGGTAGCCGACACCGGGTCGTAGCCGGGCGTGTCCATAAAAACAAGTCCGCGCGCCGTGATCGGCTGGGCATATTCGTACACTTCGGCCAGACTGGTAGACCCGGCTTGCGCAATGCCTTCCCAGCGGTTTTTCAAGGACGGTAGTCAAGCCACCGGCCTTGTTACCCGCAGACGGATTGTTGTTCATTTGCGCCCCTTACCGATGTGCGGAGGCTTCCCACCACTTGATGCGATCAATCAGCTTCCGACCCACCTCGGGCGTTGCGGCGCGGCGCGTCAGTAAGTGCTCCGCGCCATAGATTTCGGGCGTCTCAGAGAGAATCGCGGTGCCGCCGTGCCGCACCAGCAGATCAACGGCGGCGCCGAGCACCGGATTGGCGGTAATGCCGGAATACCCGTCCGATCCTCCGCATTGAAGACCGACCGTGAGATGGCTTGCGCTGACCGGCTCCCGCCTCGCGTTGTTCGCTTCGTGCAACATGCGCTGAACCAGTTCAATACCCTTCGCAATCGTCAGTGTCGTGCCACCGCTGTCCTGGATGGGGGCGCATCAGAAAACCTATGGTCACCCCCGTTTTTGCAACACTGATTTTCGATGTCGTTGTTGGTTTGCGTAAATCTATTCGGCGTCGTTGTGAGGATCGCTCCCCGCGCCACGATGAGATTCGCGCCTGACGGTCCTAAAAACGGAAGCAGTCTCGAGGACTTGCTTTCTGAACAGGTTCGCCGCCAGGCCACTGTGCCGTAAGCGGTGATCAAGCGGCGCGATACGCGGGCCCTGTCGTGTCCGGCGGCGCCGATGGGCGTGATCGAAGGCAGTCGTGCCGATGTGTCGTTCATCGCCGGCCTACTCGTGGACAAGCTCGTGTACCACTTGCCGTTGTACCGTCAACATCAGCGGCTTGCCCAGTGTGGTATCCGCGTGTCGCGGCAGTGGCTCACGCAGATCGCGCAAGCTGCGATTGCATTGATCGAGCCGGTCCACGATGCGCAGTGGCAGTCGGTCCTCGTCTCACGCGTCAAGCGCATGGACGAGACGCCGCTCAAGGCAGGGCGAGAAGGCCCGGGCAAGATGAAGTCGGCGTACTTCTGGCCCGTGATGGGCGAACACGAAGAGATCTGCTTCCATTACCAGCCGAGCCGGCGCCAGGAACACGTCGAACAACTGCTCGGGCCAGTGGCCGTGGCCGGGAGCGTGTTGCATACAGACGGCTACAAGTGCGTATGCCTGGTATGCGAAGAAGACCGGCATCGCCCATGCTCAGTGCTGGGTGCACAGCAGACGCGCGTTCGTGAAGGCCGAGGCAATCGAACCGGAACGGGTGGCCCAGGCTCTGGAGCACATCGGCGTGTTGTACCGCGTCGAAGGTGAGATCCGACTCAAGAGCCTGGCGGGGTCCCGCCAAGCGCGCGCGGCGGCGGCAGCATGCGTTGCCGGCGGCGCAGCGGTTCTTCGCGTGGGCGGACATGCAGTTCGAGGCGCAAGGCTTGCTGCCGAGCGGTCCGTTCACGAAGGCGCTGGCCTACGTGCGCGAGCGCCGCGACGGCCTGATGCTGTATCTGGACGATCCAGATGTCGGGATCGATACGAATTCATTGGAGCGCGCGCTGCGCGCCATTCCAATGGACAAGAAAAACTGGATGTTCTGCTGGACCGAACTCGGTGCCAAGCAGATCGGCATCGCGCAAAGCCTGTTGGTGACGTGCAAGCTGCACGACATCGATCCCTACGATTATCTGGTTGACGTACTGCAGCGCGTGGGTCAGCACCCGGCTTCGCGCGTGCATGAGCTCACACCGCGAATGTGGAAATCGCTCTTCGCCGACAACCCGCTGCGCTCGCCACTGCATCAGATCGCCTGAGATCGCAAGAACGTCGGGGAGTTACCGATTACGTTGCGAAGTGACGGCACCAAGTATTGCCGGACCACGAATTCGGCTTTGCGGTAGGTCTCGTCGGCCCACTCCTTGCGCTTGAAGGCGAGCCAATTTTCGGCGACGAGGTGGAAAGCACCTTCGGCAGCACGTTTGCGCGCTGCGGTTTCAGCTTTGCGATGTTCGACCGGATCTGTGCCTTCGAATCAAGTTGCGAGCAACGGCGGCAGCTTTTCGGGCGTCGGCGAGAGCAATGTCGGGGTAGGAGCCGAGGCTGAGGAAGTTTTCCATTCGGTGCCGGGCGGCGGTAGCGAAGCAGCCAGGTCTTGGTGCCGTTCGGCCGGACCCTCAACGCGAGTCCATTGCCATCGGCAAGAAGGGAGGGGCGTTCTCGCGCCTTGGCGGCACGGAAGGCCAATTCCGACTTCGGTTCGGCTCGTCTGGGCATGGCAGTACCCCAAGATCCGGTATACGCAAAAAGGACCGACGTCAGCGGAATGTACGGGATCTGAAGGGAACAAAAAACCCCGTAAGACCTTGATCTTACGGGGTTTCTCGGACTACTGCGGCTTACGCCGGAACATCTGCTGGTGCCCAGGAGAGGACTCGAACCTCCACGATGTTGCCACCGCTAGGACCTGAACCTAGTGCGTCTACCAATTCCGCCACCTGGGCAGGTGTGCGTTGTGCAGCAAAGATCGCCATTATATGGGCCCTGAAATTGCTGTCAAGCGCTTTATCGCGCCTGGTCGCAACTTGTCGGTCGGCGCTGGGAATACCGCCCCATTACGGCCGCAACGCCTGCCCGAAGCCACCCGGCTCCCCGCCGCGGCCCGCGGGCTGCCCGGTGCCACGATCCACAGTGTTAGAATCGCCCGCATTGCCATGATGTCTCATACCCCGGAACAAGAACAAACCACCGACACGCGTCCCTTGAGCAAATACCCGTACCCGATCCCGAGCCGCGAAGAGATTCTCGGCGTGCTGCGCACCAGCGACACGCCGCTCACCGCGAACGACATTGCCGAGACGCTTTCGATCAAGCGCCATGAGCGCGAAGGCTTCTTCAAGCGCCTGGGCGCAATGGAACGCGACGGCCAGATCCGCCTCGACAAGCGCGGCTACTACCAGCTGACTCATCCTTCGAATTTTGTCGCCGGCCGCGTACAGGGTCATCGCGACGGCTACGGCTTCGTCGTGCGAGACGATGGCCAGGACGATCTGTTCCTGCCGAACGCTGAAATGCAAAAGGTCATGCATAACGATCGCGTACTCGCGCGCGTCATCGGCTACGATCGGCGCGGGCGGCCGGAGGGGCACATCGTCGAGGTCACCGACCGCGCCAACAAGCGTGTGATCGGCAGACTACTGAGCGAAAACGGCGCGCTGATCGTCGCCCCCGAGGACAAGCGGATCGGTCACGACATTCTGATCACGCAAAGCACGAAAAAAGCGAAGGTCGGGCAGGTCGTGGTGGTCGAGCTGACCGATTTCCCGAGCCGGCATTCGCAGCCGCTAGGCCGCGTGTCCGAGATACTCGGGGATATAGACGACCCGGGCATGGAAATCGAAATCGCGGTGCGCAAGTACGGCGTGCCGCACGAGTTCAATCCGCAGGCGCTCGCCGAAGCCGCAAAGCTGCCCGACGAAGTCAGGCCGGCTGATCTGCGCCATCGCGTGGACTTGCGCGATGTGCCGCTCGTGACGATCGATGGCGAAGATGCGCGGGACTTCGACGATGCCGTCTACTGCGAACCGATGAAAGTCGGCCGCGGCGATGGTTTTCGCCTGATCGTGGCGATTGCCGATGTCTCGCACTACGTCCAGCCCGAGACGGCGCTCGATGCCGATGCAATCGAACGCAGCACGTCGGTCTATTTCCCGCGGCGCGTGATCCCGATGCTGCCCGAGAAGCTGTCGAACGGTCTTTGCTCGCTGAACCCGCAGGTGGACCGGTGCGTGCTCGTGTGCGACATGGTCATCACGGGCAGGGGAGAGATCAAGGCCTATCAGTTCTATCCGGCCGTCATGCACTCGGCCGCGCGCCTGACCTACACCGAAGTTGCGGCGATACTCGCCAATACGAAAGGTCCCGAGGCCGCACGGCGCAGCGCACTGGTGCCGCAGCTGCAGGACCTCTACGGCGTATTCAAATCCCTGCTTGCCGCGCGCCAAAAGCGCGGGGCGATCGATTTCGATACGACGGAAACCTATATCGTCTGCAATGCGCAAGGCAAGATCGAGCAGATTTTGCCGCGTCAGCGAAACGACGCGCACAAGCTCATCGAAGAGTGCATGTTGGCGGCGAATGTTTGTGCCGCCGACTTTTTGAAGCGCAACAAGCATCCGGGGCTTTACCGCGTTCACGCAGGTCCGACCGCGGAAAAGCTCGAAAACCTGCGGACCTTCCTGCGTGGCATGGGGCTCTCGCTCGGCGGCGGCGAGACGCCGCATGCGAGCGATTACGCGGCGCTCATGGCACAGATCCGCGACCGGCCCGACGCGCAGATGCTGCAAACGATGCTGCTGCGCTCGATGCAGCAGGCCGTCTACAGCCCCGATAACATCGGCCACTTCGGTCTGGCCTACGAGGCCTACGCGCATTTCACGAGCCCGATTCGACGCTATCCCGATCTGCTCACGCATCGCGCGATTTATGCCATTCTGGCGGGCCGTAAATATCGGCCGCAGCCGCCGCTCGGCGTCACGCTGAATACGGCGCTCTCGGCGAAAGCGCGTGCGTTACAGCAAGCTGACGAATCGGCACCGCGCAACAACGGTGGGCCGAATACGGCAATCTGGGAAGAACTCGGTTTGCACTGCTCGTCCAACGAGCGGCGTGCCGACGAGGCTTCGCGCGACGTCGAGACTTGGCTCAAGTGCTACTTCATGCGCGACAAGCTCGGCGAGGAATACGGGGGGATGGTGAGCGGCGTGACGTCGTTCGGCATCTTCGTGCAACTCGACGCGCTCTTCATCGAAGGGCTCGTGCATGTGACCGAACTCGGCGCGGACTATTTCCAATACGACGAGATCAAGAACGAGCTGCGCGGCGAGCGTACCGGTATTCGCTATCGATTGTCCGATCGCGTGCGCGTACAAGTAAGCCGTGTCGATCTCGACGCCCGCAAGATCGACTTCCGGCTCGTACGCGATACGGTGACGAAGACGGCAGTCGTGCAACAGCGCGCGGCGCTGGCCGAGCGAGCCGCCGCGGAGCCGGCTGGCGCGCGCGTGCGAACGCTTGCAAATGGCGAGTCCACGGCGCGCAAGAAGGCCGCGCCGGGCAAGACGCCGGCTGTGAAGGAGGCGCGCGCCGCACGCGGGCAAGCAGCCAGGAAACGTGGCGCTGCGACGAAGCCAGCTTCGAAATCGCACGTGCGCAAGAAGTAACATCCACAGGATTTTTCGATTCAGCTATGGCGCGTCTCAAGGTTCTCTACGGATTTCACGCGGTGACGGCGCGTTTGCGTCACGACGCATCGACAGTCGAGGAAGTGTTTTACGATGCAACGCGGCGTGACCGGCGTATGCAGGATTTCCTGCACACGGCGAAGGAAGCGGGCGTCCGCTTGATTGCGGCTGACGAGACACGTCTTTGGGGCCTTGCGCATACCGAGCGTCATCAAGGCGTCGTGGCGCGCGCAAGCGATTTGCCGCTCGCGCAAAATCTCGCCGAACTGCTCGACGGGATTCAGGGCCCGGCGCTTTTGCTCGTGCTCGATGGCGTGACCGATCCTCACAATCTCGGCGCGTGCCTTCGCGTGGCCGATGCGACCGGTGCGCACGCGGTGATCGCACCGCGTGACCGCGCGGTCGGGCTGAACGCTACGGCGGCCAAGGTCGCGAGCGGCGCGGCCGATACTGTGCCTTACATCACGGTGACCAACCTCGCACGCGCATTGCGCGAGCTCAAGGACGCCGGCGTATGGGTGGTCGGCACCTCGGGCGATGCGTCCGCGAGCCTTTACGACACCAAACTCGACGGGCCGGTGGCACTCGTCATGGGCGCAGAGGGCGAGGGCATGCGGCGTCTCACGCGCGATACGTGCGACGAAGTCATGCAGATTCCGATGGCGGGGACGGTGGAGAGCCTCAACGTCTCCGTGGCGAGCGGTGTCTGTTTGTTCGAAGCGGTGCGGCAGCGGACCGCCAAGCCCTGACGTCGTCAAACGGCACGCCACCGGAGCCACTGCAAGTGGCAACGTTGGCGTGCGGATGCCTTATTAACGCTCGATCTGCTGATTCCAGCGCTTATCCCATTCCGGACGGCGCGCATTGATCGAATCCCAATCGACGACGGTGACCTTGCTCAGCAGGCTCTCGACGTTCCCGAGGCTCTTTTGCATCGATGCCGGCATCGTAGCCAACCGGTTGGTCGGAATCTGCTTGCCCGCCTCAGCCGCTTTTTCCTGCGCGGGCTTCGACAGCAGGAACTGCGCAAGCTTCTGCGCGAGTTGCGGATCGGGGTTGTGCTTGACGACGCACACATCTACGAGCAGCAGCACCGGCCCTTCCTTGGGCGAAACGTAAGCCACGGGCAAGCCCTTGTCCTGCAGATCGGCCACGGCGGTCGGCGTCAGCGGAAAGAGGCCAGCCTCGCCCGTTTGCACCATCTCCGAAATCTTCGCCGAATTCGGGACGTACTCGACGACGTTGGGCCCGACGGTATTGGGCCATTTCGTAAACCCCGGTTCGACGTTTTTCTCGCTACCGCCCCAGAGGCGATTGAGCGCGAGAAAACCGTGCAGCCCGAATGTGCTGCTCGATTCCGATTGGAAGACCACCTTGCCCTTGTATTTCGGGTCGGCGAAATCGAGCCACGAGCTGGGTGCGGACCATCCTTTTTGCGTAAACAGCTTCGTGTTATACGCGATGCCGGTCATGCCGAGTTGCACCCCCGCGCCGACATCGTCTTTCATTCGCGCAAACGGGTAGAGCTCTTTGAGCACGGGCGAATCGTCGAGCTTTTCGCACAGCCCCATGCTGACGGCTCGCGCCATGACACCGTCGTCGAGAAAGGCGACATGAATCTGCGGCTTATCGCGATTGGCGAGCAGCTTCGCGAGAATATCGGACGAAGTGCCGGGCACGACAACCACCTTCGCATTATTGGCCTGCTCGAACATCGGCAGGACCTGGCTCGTATAGGCCTTTTCCATCGGCCCGCCATTCATGCCGATGTACAGCGTTTTCGATTGAGCGTGAACGGCTGTCGCGGCAGCGGCGACGCATAGAGTGACGGCAACGGACGACAAGATCGACGACGGTTTCACGACGGGTCTCCTCATGACGAAGTAATGCTGGGCAGCGAAGCTGCAGCGGGAACGAATCGGTCGACATCGAACGCGGCAAGCGGCGTTGCGGTTGCGCCGGAGACCACGAGCTCGGCAAGCACTTCGCCGACGCCCGGGGCAAGCAAAAAGCCGCCGCCGGAAAAACCGAATGCATGTAACAGCCGCGGTACCCGGTGGCTGGCACCGATGATCGGGTTGTGATCGGGCGTGCATCCTTCGACGCCGCTCCATGAGCGGATCAAAAGCGCTTCGCGCAGCATCGGCAGCAACGCGCAGGCATCGCGCATGACCGTACGCGTGGTGTCGGAGGAAGGCTGTGCATATTGACCGTCGCCATAACCGCGCCCGCCGCCAATGATGCAGTTGCCGCGCGCGACTTGGCGTGCGTAGATGCCACCGCCGTAGACGCCGAGGTTGTGCGTGATGAATTGCGGTAGCGGCTCCGTCACCCACATGTTCGGGTAGATCGGCTGCATCGGGACTGCGTCGCCGAAGCGTTGCGCGATCGTATTGGCCCACGCGCCGGCGGCATTGATGAGCCAATCCGCGCTGAATCGCCGGCCGTTTGCCGACAATTGAAAACGCGCGCCGTCATATGTCACATCGTCGAGCGGGGTCAGCTCGAGTACATCGGCGCCCGCGCGGCGTGCCGCCTGCGCAAACGCCGGGGACACGAGCCTCGGATTGGCGTGCCCGTCGGTCTCGCAGAGCGATCCCCCGATCGCGGCTGAGCCGAGCCACGGATAACGCGTGCGAAACGCGCGGCCTGCGATGAGCTCGAGGTGCAGTCCGTGCTCGGCGGCCATGTGCGCGTACTCGGCGAGTCCCGCCAGGTCGGCCTCGCTGCGAGCGAGCCGCAGATGGCCCGACACCACGAACTCGCCATCGATACCGATCGATTCGGGCAAACGCCGCCAGACCTCGCGCGCGCGCATCGCAAGCGGCAATTGCTCGGCGGGGCGGCCTTGGCACCGTACGCCGCCGTAATTGACACCGCTGGCCTGAGCGCCGCAGTAGCGGCGCTCGAACAGCACGACGCGCAAGCCGGCCCGTGCGAGCGCGAGTGCCGCCGAAGCGCCGACGAGCCCGCCGCCCGCTATCGCCACGTCGTAGTGATGGAGCTCACTCATCGCGCGCATGCTCCGGAATGGCGGCAAGCGCATCGTCCCCGAGTGCGGCTGCGAGCGGAATCGGCTTGACGGGAGCCTGCGCCCGCAAGCGTCCCACGGTTTGCATCGAACAATCGGTCTCGTCGGCGATCAGCGCGAGCGCTGCTTCACCGCACATGCGCCCTTGGCAGCGACCCATACCGACCCGCGTCAGCGCCTTCAGACGATTGATCTCCTTGGCCTCACCGGCGCGCACGCAGCGTCGCAGCGTTCCTGCGTCGATCTGCTCGCAACGGCACACGATCGTGTCATCGGGCCACGATGCGGCTCGGCCAAAAGGCGGCGGGAACGCGGCTTCCAATCCCGAGCGAAAGACGGCGATCCTCTTCATTGCACGTTCGAGCGATGCCGTTTCTTCACGATGCGCATCGGGCGTTGCTTCGCACTGCAAGTCCTCGAGTACCGCGAGCGCCGCGCGCCGGCCGGCAAGTTCCGCGGCATCGGCTCCGGCTATCCCCGCACCGTCGCCCGCGAGATAGATCCCCGCAATGGAACTGCGTCCTGCCGCGTCGCGCTCGGGCAGCCAGCACTGCGTGGTGTCGTCGAAGCGGAAGCGGCAACCCGCAATGTCGGCCAGTTGGGTTTCGGGACGCAGGCCGAAGCCGAGCGCGAGTGCATCGCACCGGATTGTTTCGACGATAGCCTCGTCGCCGTTCCCGGCATCAGCGCGACGCCATGCGAGACTCGTGACGGACCGTTCTCCGTGCACGCGCTCCAGCGTCACGTTGCGTTCGATCCGCACGCCGTGGGCCTGGAGCCAGCCGACGTAGTAGACGCCCTTGGCCAACGTGGCTGGCTGGCGAGCGAGCTTCGGCAGCGCTCGAGCCTGCGCGGCGAGCGGGCTCGTATCGAGCACGGCGGCGACGCGCGCACCGGCTTTCGCATATTGGTATGCGACGAGGTAAAGGAGCGGCCCTGTACCGGCGAATACGATCTGCGAGCCGATCGCGCAACCTTGCGTCTTGAGCGCTGTTTGCGCACCGCCGAGCGTATAGACGCCGGGCAGCGTCCATCCGGGTATAGGCAAGACACGATCGGTCGCGCCTGTTGCGAGGATCAGGTGGGAGAAAGGCACGTTCTGCTCGCGTGCATCATGCAGCGCCACGAGCCGGCCGCCTTGTCCATTGCGCGCCTCGCAGTCCCAGACCAGCGTATCGGCCTGATAGCCGATATGGGGGAGCAGCGCCTCCATCGTCGAATGGAGCGCATGGGCTTTGGCTGCCTCGAATCCGTAGAGCGTACGCTTCGAGCGTTCGAAACCGGCACCGGCGGCCGGCTGGCGATAGATCTGCCCGCCGCAACGCGATTGCTCGTCGAGCACGAGCGGACGCAATCCCGCCGCCACGAGCGTTTCGGCCGCCCGCACGCCCGCGGGACCCGCGCCGACGATGACAATGCGCGCAGCGTCGGTCATCGTTCGCAGCTCCACGCCGTGCCGTCACCAGGCGCGGCCGCACGGTCCCCGTCGCAGTTCATGCCGCTGGCCCTGGCGCGCGTGACGAGGCGCATGCCTGCCACGATCGGCGTCGAGCATGCGCGTATGCGCTCGCCGGCTTCGGTGTACAGCCAGCAGTCCTGGCATGCGCCGATGAGACAGAAGCCGGCACGCGGCTCGTCGTTGAATTCGCTATGGCGCACGAACCGCTGCTGCAAAAGCACAGCGGTGAGCACCGTATCGCCAACCAGCGCTTGCGCCTCGCGGCCGTCGAGAAAGAAGGAGACGCTCGCACGACGCGTCTCGGCGACACGAACGAATTGCGGATCGCAGGGGTGGCAGGCGTCGGCTTGCCGATCAGGAGTGCCAAGCATCAATGATTGCCGATCAGGACGCGGTTGAGCCCGTATATGCGGTCGAGCAGCAGCATCGCCGCGGCGGAGATCACGATTACGAGCGTGGAGACGGATGCCATCATCGGGTCGATCGACTCCGTCGCGTACATGTACATGCGCACCGGCAACGTGACAGTTTGCGGCGACGTGACGAAGATCGACATGGTCAGTTCGTCGAAGCTGTTGATGAATGCGAGCAACCAGCCGCCCGTGATGCCGGGCAGAATCATCGGCAACGTGATGCGCCGGAACGTGGTCCATGCGCTCGCGCCGAGCGAGAACGCGGCGTGCTCGACGCTGCGATCGAGCCCGCTAGCGGCGGCCAGGATCAAACGCAATACGAACGGCGTGACGATGACCACGTGCGCTATGACGAGCCAGGCAAACGAGCCCGTCGCGCCGATCACGGCAAAAAACCGCAAAAACGCGATACCCAGCACGAGCCCGGGAATGACGAGCGGCGAGAGCATCAACGCGTTGAGAAAGTTCCGCCCCGGAAAACGCGCGCGGGCAATCGCAAGTCCAGCCGGCAGGGCGATCGTGAGCGAGAGCGTGGACGCAAGGAACGCGAGTTTCACGCTGTTGAAGAACGCGCCAATGAAATCGGGGTAGTTGAGAATGGCGCGAAACCAGCGCAGCGAAAGCCCGTGCGTCGGCAACGTCAGTGTCTCGTCGGGCGTGAATGCCACGAGCACGACGATGGCAAGCGGTGCAAGCACGAACAGGATCACGAGCGTATGAAACGCGAGTGCGAGAGGTCCGTTACGTCTCATGGCGAAGTTCCGGTCTCAACCCATGCTGCGCGCGTAACGGCGCTCGAGCACGCGGTAATAGGTGAGCATGACGGCGAGATTGGCGGCAAGCAGCAACAGCGCGATCGTTGCACCGAGCGGCCAGTCGAGCGAGCCGAGAAATTGATCGTAGACCGCGGTCGCGGCCATTTTGAGGCGCCGCCCTCCCAGCAGGCCCGGAATCGCAAATGCGCTGGCCGACAGGCCGAACACCATCAGGCTGCCCGACAGAATGCCCGGCATCACCTGCGGCAGCACGATGCGATAAAGCGTGACCCAGGGCGTTGCCATCAGCGAGAGCGCGGCTTGCTCGGTTTGCGGATCGAGCCTTTGCAGGGCGGTCCAGACGGGAATGACCATGAACGGCAGCATGACGTGCACGAGTGCGATGACGATCGCAAACGACGTGTATTCGAGTTTGAAGGGCCCGAGGCCGAACAAGGCGAACGCCTGATTGACGAGGCCGTTCGTGTTGAGCAGCATGCTCCAGCCGAACGCGCGGACGACGACGGAGACGAGCAGGGGCGCCAGAATCGCAAGCAGGAACAACGAGCGCCAAGGGTCGCGCATGCGCGAGAGCACATAGGCTTCGGGCGCGCCGATCGCAACGCATGCCACCGTCGTCACGAACGCGATCGCGAACGTGCGCGCGAAGATGGTCTGATAGTAAGGAGAGCCGACGACTTCGACGTAGTTGCCGAATTGAAACGCGGCGATGGGCCCGCTTGACGGATCGAAGCGATAGAACGTCAGCACGAGCGTCATCGCGAGCGGTACGAACACGAGGGTCGCGAACAGCATGAATGCGGGCGCGCTCGCGAGCCACAGCGGCACATAGGCTCGCCACGGTGTACCGGTGGACGGCGACGCCGGCGATGCGGCGACGGTCGATGTCGTGCGCACCGGTGTGGGTTGCGAGGGCTTCGATGCAGCGATCGTCATTGTCGCGTCTCCGTCTCGACGAAACGGATTGCGTCGTTGGTCCAATCGACACCGACCTGCTGTCCCTCGGCGATCGGCTCCCCGCCCTCGTTCTGGCAACACACGAGCACTTCTCCGAGCGGGGAAGCCACCCGATAAAGCCATTGGCTGCCCAGGAAGAAACGGCTCGTCACGGTGGCGTCCAGGCGGCCGCGGCTCGACTCGCAAAGCTTGAGCTTTTCCGGGCGGATACAGACCGTCACCGCGTCGCCCTTGCCGGGTTCGCCACGGCCGTTGCCGCTGAGCACCGCGCGTCCCACGGCAACGACGTCATGCCCGAGGTCGATGCGGATTTCATCGCCGTCGTTCGCGAGCACCGTGCCCGCGAGCAGATTCGCCTTGCCGATGAATTGCGAAACGAAGCGGTTTTCGGGGCGCTCGTAGGCTCGATAGGGCGTATCGATCTGTGTAATGCGGCCTGCCTCCATGACGACGACGCGGTCGCTGATGGACAGCGCCTCGGACTGATCGTGCGTGACCATGATGGTCGTCGTGCCGATGCGCCGTTGGATCGCGCGCAGTTCGAACTGCATTTCCTCGCGCAGCTTGGCGTCGAGATTCGACATCGGCTCGTCGAGCAGCAGGACCGGCGGCGCGATGACGATGGCGCGGGCCAGTGCGACGCGCTGACGCTGGCCGCCCGAGAGTTCGCGCGGGAAGCGGTGGGCGAGCGCGTCCAGATGAACGAGCGAGAGCGCTTCACGCACGCGCTCCTCGCTTTCCTTGCGATCGGTGCCGCGCATCTCGAGTCCGAACCGGACGTTCTGCGCGACGCTCATGTGCGGAAACAGCGCGTAGCTTTGGAACACGACGCCGAGCCCGCGTCGATTGGGCTTCAGATGTGTGATGTCGCATCCGTCGAGCGCAATGCTGCCGCTCGATACGTCGAGGAAACCGGCGATCATCTGCAGCGTCGTGGTTTTGCCGCACCCGGACGGACCGAGCAAGGAAACGAATTCACCCTTTTCGACCGACAGGTTCAGGTTGCGTACGGCCTGCAGATCGCCGAACGACTTCGAAAGATCGGTGAGCTTGAGAAACGACATGGCGGATCCTCTGTAACCGCGACGCCGCGACACCATCGATGGCGATATCGCCATGGGGCGCGAGGCACGGCCGATTCTGTCCAGACAGATTTGTCGCGTCAATTTGGAATTCCGGTCAGCGGGAGGAAAATCGAAAAAATTCCATGGAGCGGAACATAGAGGCATCTTTCCCATGCTTCATTCCATTGCGGATGATCAGGGTTTCCCCGCTGTCTCAAGCCACATCTCACACGCACGCTCGAAAACTGAGATACTCGCTTTCGACGAGCTGGCATAGATAGTTTCACTCAATGGAATAACGGTCGCATATATGAGGCAATCCTCCGTCTCGGATGGCACACCGGCGGAAGCAGCGTCCGAGCAGGCGGACGACGCGCGCGCGAGCGGCATGCTGCCGCGCGCATTCGCCGTGATTCGCGCGTTGGCAGCTGCGCAGGCCGATGGCGCGCGCGTGACACAGCTCGCCAAGTCCGTGGGCCTGACGCAAGGCACGACGCATCGGATCCTGCACGCGTTGATCGCGGAAGGCGCGGTCGAACAAGACGAGCAGACCAAGCGCTACCGGCTCGGCCTCGATTTCTTCGCGCTGGCCGCGCTCGCGGGCAACCCCGGCGGGTTGCGCGCGCTTTGCCGCCCATCGCTGCTGAGGCTATGCGCCAGTCTCGGCGAGACGATTTTTTTACTGGCGAAGAGCGGGTTCGATGCAGTGTGTCTCGACATCTGCGAGGGACCGTTTCCGATCCGGTCGTTCACGAGCGACATCGGCGGACGAATCGCGCTGGGTGTCGGACAAGGCAGCCTCGCAATCCTTGCGTTCTTGCCCGAAGCCGAACGAGAAGAAATCATCCGCTTCAACGTGCCGCGTATTCGCGGATACGGCGTACTCGACGAGGTCTACCTGCGCACCGAGATCGAACGCGTGCGGCAGCTTGGCTACGCGGGACGCAACAGTGGCGTGCTCGACGGCATGGCAGGCGTGGCCGTGCCGATCCTCGATCGCGCGGGTACGGCCATTGCGGCGTTGAGCGTGGGCACGCTGGCTTCGAGGCTCAACGAGGAACGGCTGCCGATGATCGTGGAGCTGCTGAAACGGCAGGCCGATGCGATCGGGCCGTTGGCCAATCCGTTCGACGTCGCGCTGCGGCGCCGGCCGACCCACGCGCTTGCCGATGTCGTGCCGCACCCGCGCAGCGTATGACCCGCAACGTCGAGGTCAGGGCGGGGGACTCCGGTAAAATCAGCGCTTTTCGCCTCACATCGAGCTGCTCCTCATGACCCAAGACGAACTCAAGCGCATGGTCGGCCAAGCCGCCGCCGACTACGTGAATGCCCACGCTCCGGAGGGCGCCGTCATCGGCGTCGGCACCGGATCCACGGCGAATTGTTTCATCGAAGCGCTGGCACCGCATCGGGCGCGTTACCGCGGCGCGGTATCGAGCTCGGTTGCCACCACGGCACGGCTCGAGCAGCACGGCATTCGCGTGTTCGATCTGAACGAGATCGAATCGCTGCCCGTCTATGTCGACGGCGCCGACGAGATCGACGCGAGCGGCGCCATGATCAAGGGCGGCGGCGGCGCGCTCACTCGCGAAAAAATCGTTGCTTCGGTATCCGAAGTATTCGTCTGTATCGCCGATGCATCGAAGCGGGTCGATGTGCTTGGCGGCTTTCCATTGCCGATCGAGGTCGTGCCGATGGCACGCACGGCGATCGGGCGGCGAGTCATGGGGCTCGGCGGGGTGCCGGTGCTGCGCGTGCGGCAGGACGGCGCGCCTTATATCACGGACAACGGCAATGAGATTCTCGACGTAAAGGGCTTGCAGATCGCCGCGCCGCGCGAACTCGAGGCGACGATCAACGCATGGCCCGGTGTCGTCACCGTCGGGCTGTTCGCCGCACGAGGCGCGGATCTGTGCCTGTTGGGCTCCGGAACGGGCGTCGAATTGATTCCTTACGGCGCACCAAGGTAAGCCACGCGTTCGGCGCGCGCGCAACGAGAAGGTACTCGCACGCGGGCCGGAGCGTTGCGCACCGCGGCTTGCACCGCGGTGCGGACCACATCATGCGCTCAGGTGACGGCGTTCGTTTGATGCAGGCTCGGCAGCAGCCGGTCGAATTCGCGCTTCACGAGCCCATAGCATTCGCAAGCGCGCGATTCGAGACCTTTACGATCGAGCACCTTGATATGCCCTCGGCTGTGATGGATGAGGCCCTGCTCGTGCAGCTTGCCGGCGGCCTCGGTAATGCCTTCGCGGCGCACGCCGAGCATGTCGGCGATCATCTGTTGCGTCACGGCCAGCTCGTTCGTGGCGGCCCGGTCGATTTCGATCAGCAGCCAACGGCATAGTTGCTTGCTGAGCGAGTGGTGCCGGTTGCATGCGGCCGTTTGTGCGACTTGCGTGAGAAGGGCCTGCATATAAAGCAGCATCAGCCGGCGCAGGAGATCGGAACGCGCGATCTCCTGTTTCAATTGCTGAGCGCTCATTCGATAGGCGAAACCCGCGCATTGCACTTGGACACGACTCGGCATCGTTTCGCCGCCGGTCAGCACCTGTACGCCCGTCATGCCCTCACGGCCGACGGCGGCGAGTTCGACAGAACCGCCGTCTTCCATCATCGAGAGGATCGAGATGATGGCCGTCGTCGGGAAGTAGACGTGATGGATCTTGTGTCCGCAGTCGCACAGCAATTGCTCCGTGCGAAGATGAACCAACTCGAGATGAGGCGTCAGCGCTTGCCATTCATGCGACGGCAATGCCCCTAGCAGATGGTTGCCGTGAAGGTCGGATTGTAGTGTCAACATGATCGGTCCTCGAATAACAGCCACGTCATGCGGTTCTCGCGCATAGGCTCGTGCGGCTCTTTGTTGCTTAAGGCCGTGGATGCTTGGATGCGTCGGACGACTCGGTTCCGACATCGCCATTCAACCCGGCGTGGTTTTGGCCTTCTCTCCCTGGCCGTGCCACCGTCTGTGCGGCAGCGCTCAGTTGCGCGCCAGGATCAGCGAGGATCGTGCCATGCCCCGCGAGGCCCCGCCGCACCGGAAGCGACCACTGTTGCGACGCGGGACTACGGAACCGAGCAACCTTTTTGTTTCAAATCTGCACAACGCGCCCGGGTGCCGGGACTCCTCAGATTCAGCTTTGTTTGATTGCCGTAAACCGTTGATCGGGCTGCTCTTTGCGCTCGAGGCGCACGGCCGTCGGCGGCCTGCGCACCCTCTCGATCGGCGGCGTGCAAGCACGGGCCGGGTGGCGGAAATTGATTCAGTTGTGTTGCATCGGCCACATTCGTTGCTGCGTCGCGCTGACCTCGCTACGAGATCGAAGCCCCGACTGACAAGGGTTCGGCTCTCCCTACCATGCCGGACAGCGGCTTGGCGATGCGGGTGCATCGACGGTCCTGCGGACAACGCTTCGCAGAGTTGGCGTCCCTCGCATGTAAAAGCGACGAGCGTCGCGAATGACTCATTGTTGAGACATGTGCGCGCGGTGCAATTTCGACGTTGTATTGCCTACGCCGTGCAAACTCGGAAGAGTGAGTGCGATTGCGAACGGAACTGTACTTGTATGAGAAGTACCGTGCAGCATGACGATTTGTCTTACCTGGGCTCGCGGCTCGATGGTCGGAAGCGGTGCTCGCATGCAGCGGGATGCAACCTGTACCGCGCCCGTCGTCGAAGCGGAGACGACAGTGAGGTCTCCTAAACGATTGGCGCCCACGCCGCGAGGGAGCGGCAGCGCGCAAGCATAGTCATACGGGATTCGTCAGAGGGATAACCCTGTTCAGGCGTTTCCCAATAGCGTGGCGAATTTGAACGAAGCACCGTATCGCGTACCGAAAGCGCGATGCGTAGCCGGGCAACGGATGAGGCGGGAGTAAGCGTCGATAGGCGCATCGGGGGGAGTCATGGAGCAGGGGAAGGATCGTTCGCTGGTCAGCAAAGTGATGGACGGGCTTGTCACCGGCATCGTCGAAGAGAAGTACGGGGCGATTCTTCCGCCGCAAGACGTGCTGTCGAAGGAGTTCGACGTCAGCCGCACAGTCATGCGTGAAGCGTTGTCGATGCTGCTCGCGCGGCACATGCTGGACGTCCGGCCGAAGGTCGGTACGCGCATTCGTTCGATGCGCGACTGGCGCATGATCGATGAAGACGTCGTGAACTGGCGCTTCAGGGCCAAGCCCGATCCGCTGTTCATGCGCGACGTCATCGAGTTTCGTATGGTCATCGAGCCGCGGGCGGCGGCGCAAGCCGCGGTACGGGCGAGTGTGGCCGACGTGGCCGCCATTCGCGAGGCGTTCGATCTGTTTCGCTCGCTCGCGCCGGGAGATGCAGGCTATGCGTCCGCCAACGAGATGCTGCATACGCGGATCGTCCATGCGAGCGGCAACCAGTTTTTCCAGCAAATGGCTGCGATCATTCGCGGAGCGCTTGCCGCGACGCAACCGATGCTGATGGAAAAGCAGGGCGCCTGGGAGATCTCGGTGCGCACGCACGAACGTCTGGTTTCGGCGATCGAGCGGCGCGACCCGAAGGAAGCCGAAGCTGCGGCGCTTGCGCTCGTCGAACTGGCCGCCGATGAAGTCAGCCGGGAGTTCTCGGTCGAGATGCCGGGCCGGCGATAACGAAGTCCGGCACGGCGGGGCGCTCGCGGCCGAGGCAGCACGGCTTCGGCGCGCCTTCGCGTGATGGGCAGTTCGGCATGCCTGGCGCGGCAACTCGGATATGATCGCAGGCGCATCGGCCATGACCGATGCTCGTTTGCAATCATCCGTCCGGGAGCTCATCGATGCCGACGCTTGCCAACCTCTGGCGCAACAACAAAAGCCTCATTGCCTTCATTTTCCTCATGGTCGTGTTCCGGAGCGCCGTGGCCGACTGGAACTCCGTGCCGAGCGGCTCGATGCTGCCGACGATTCGTGAGGGGGATCGCATTTTCGTCGACAAAATGGCCTACGATTTGCGGGTGCCGCTGACGCACATTCGAATCGCACACCTTGCCGACCCCCAACGCGGCGATATCGTGACGATCGATTCATCGGCTGCCCACGAGCTTCTCGTCAAGCGCGTCGTCGCCATCCCGGGCGATAGCGTTTCACTGGTCGACAATGTGCTCTACGTGAACGGGGTGCGCGCGCAGTACCGGTCTCTCGTCGTGGCGCCCATGCGCGATGCGCCGTCTTCGCCGGGGATCTACCTCGTCGAACATCTGGACAAGTCGTCTCGCGTCGTACGCTGGTCGCCGGTGGCGCCCAGCCCGCGAAGCTCGTTCGGTCCCGTGATCGTGCCGGCCGGCAAGTACTTCATGCTCGGCGACAATCGCGACAATAGTGCGGACTCGCGCTACTTCGGTTTCTTTCCCCGCAGCGAGGTGATGGGGCGCACGCGCCGGGTTGCCTACTCGCTCGACCCCGATCATTTCTATCTGCCGCGCATCGATCGGTTCGGCGTAGCGCTCGACGCGGTCGCGGCTGCCGCGAAGCTACCGGCCTACTGAAAAGGCGCGATACGCCGGCCCATCAGTGACGCGTCGGCAGCGCCAGCCGGCGCTCGTACCAGCGCTGCACCCATTCGAGCACTTGGCAGAGCACCCAATAGATTGCGGCCGCCGCGAGATAAAGCGGTAGCGGTTGATAGGTGGCCGCGATGATCTCCTGTGCGCTGCGCAAGAGTTCGGTCACCGTGATGACCGAGACGAGCGACGTATCCTTGATGAGGCTGATCAGGCTGTTCGAAAGGCTCGGCACCGCGATGCGCAGCGCCTGCGGCCCGATGATATAGCGCAGCGTCTGCCGCCGGGACAAGCCGAGGCTGTAGGCTGCCAGCCATTGGCCGCGATGAATGCCGTTGATGGCGCCGCGCATGCTCTCCGATAGATACGCGGCCACATTGGCCGACAGCGCGATGACGCCCGCCGGCGTCGGTTCGAGCGCGATGCCGACGCTTGGCAGCCCGTAATAAACGACGAAGATCTGCACGAGCATCGGTGTGCCGCGCATGAGACTCACGTAGACGCGCGCGATCCAGTTCAGGGGGCGACTATGGCTGATACCCATCAATGCGAGCCCGACTGCGGCAACGAGCCCGCAGGCCATCGAAAGCACGGCGAATTTGACGGTGAGTGCAGCGCCCTGCAAGAGCGCGGGCATCGACTGGACGAGCAGGGATGTTGTGGAGGACATGACCTGTGATGGCGTGGGGGCTAAACGATTCGACGAGCCGCAACGGCGCGAGCGCACATCATATACGCTCGATAAAGACAAAGGGCGGCATCGCCGTGACGCCGCCCTTCATCAGAAGCCGGGAAAAATACCGAGGGGCGCTTACTTGCCCTTGGGCTTCGTCACGTCGATGCCGAACCACTTTTCCGAAATCTTCTTGAATGTGCCGTCGGCTTCGAGCTGGGTCATAGCATCGTCGATGGCCTTGGCAAATTTCGGATTGCCCTTGCGAAACGGAATGGCGGACGGCGTATCGCTGTTCAGCTGTGCACCGGCACGCAACGGCAGCTGCGAGCCCTTCAGCAGATAAGCGACCATGAGCTTGTCGTTGAGTGCGGCGTCGAGGCGTCCCGCTGCAAGGTCGCGCAGATATTCGGGCGCGCCCGGGTAGGTCTTGACGTCGATGCCGGGAACGGCCTTGGCCATCTGCTCGTAGTTCGTGCCCAGTCCGAGGCCGAGCTTTTTGCCCTTCAGGTCATCGAGCGATTTGAACTCGCGCGGGTCGTCCTTGCGCTCGATCAACTGCGGTCCCGAGTAGGTATAGGCCGGCGAAAAATCCAACACTTGTTTGCGCGCATCGGTCGCGCCGACCTGGTTGACGATCACGTCGAACTTGCCTGCCTGCAGGCCGGCAATGATGCCGCTCCATTCGGTCGTCGTGAATTCGGGTTTCACGCCGAGCTTGGCCGCCACGGCCTTGGCGATATCGACATCGAAACCGACGAGTTCGCCGCTGGCATTCTTCGAATTGAACGGCGGGAACGTCCCTTCGAGGCCGATGCGCAACGTCCCGCGCTGTTTGACCTCGTCGAGTAAATCCGCTGCGTGCGCGGTGACCGTAACGAACGCCGCGCCAAGCAGGCCGGCCGTCAGAATCTTCTTGAGCGTCGCCAATTTCATCGTGTCGATCTCCTCGCCTCGGGGGCAGTGATTAGGTGCGTCATGATAGCGAAATACCAATCGGTCTAGAAATATCGTTTGTTTATGTCTATATGACAGGCGCACTCATGTGGGCGATCGCGTCGACGCACTCGCCCACCAGCGCGGGGCCCCGGTAGACGAAGCCGGTGTAGATCTGTACGAGCGACGCTCCCGCAGCAAGCTTGGCCACCGCGTCGGCACCCGACGCGATGCCGCCGACGCCGATGATGGCGACCGTTTCGCCGAGCTCGGCGCGCAGCTTGGCGATCACGGCGTTGGAAGCTTCGAACACCGGTTTGCCCGACAGGCCGCCTGTCTCGTCGGCATGCGGCAGACCCGCGACGGCCGCGCGCGAGAGCGTCGTATTGGTGGCAATGACACCTTCGACGCCATGGCGCAGCAGCGTGGCGGCGATCGCCTTGATCTGCTCGTCATCGAGATCGGGGGCGATTTTCAGCGCGAGCGGAACGAGCTTGCCGTGCAGGTCCGCCAGCCGTTGTTGCTTGTCCTTGAGCGCGCCGACGAGCGCGTCGAGTTCGTCCGCTCCTTGCAATTGGCGCAGGTTTTTCGTATTCGGCGACGAGATATTGATCGTGACGTAGCTGGCGAACGGGTAGACCCTTTCGAGGCAATAGAGATAATCGTCGGCGGCGCGCTCGATGGGCGTATCGGCGTTCTTGCCGATGTTCAGGCCGAGCGGGCCACGGTATCGCGCCGCCTGCACATTGCGCACGAACTGATCCACGCCGCCGTTGTTGAAACCCATCCGATTGATGAGTGCGCCGGCCTGCGGTAGCCGAAACATGCGCGGGCGAGGGTTGCCGGGTTGTGCGCGCGGCGTCACGGTGCCGACTTCGATAAACCCGAAGCCGAGTGCGGCGAGTCCGTCGATGCAGGCGCCATCCTTGTCCAGCCCCGCTGCGAGCCCGACCGGATTGCGAAACGCGATGCCCATCACCGTGCGCGGCAAGTCGGGTACGTGCGTGGCGAGCAGCCGCGCGACGCCGGCCCGGCCCGCGGCACTCAGTGCGCGCAGCGTCAGATGATGAGCGTCTTCCGCATCCATGCGAAAGAGTTGGGCTCGTGCAAACGGATAAAGGGAGCTGAGCACGGAAAGGTTGGAGCCGGAAATGGAAACCCGCTATTTTACCGGCTTCGCGGTGCCGGCCCCGAAACGCGCGGCCCGGTGCCCGGCGCGCGCAAGGGCGTTACCCTTCGGCGCCACGCGCGGCATCGTCGTCGGCGGGCGGGGCCTCGCGCGAGGAGATATCCAGCGGGCTCCAGCGCCCGCCGCTCAAGCCTTCGAGTGGCCGAAAATTCGACTTGTAGGCCATCTTGGCGCTTTCCTGAATCCAGTAGCCCAGATAGACGTAAGGCAGCCCGAGGCTTCGAGCCTGCTCGATCTGCCAGAGAATGTTGTAGGTGCCGTAGCTCGCCTTCGCGGCGTCGGGTTCGAAAAAGGTATACACGGAGGACAGCCCGTCGCCGAGGATGTCGATCATGCTGACCATGCGCAGTGTTCCCGGTTGCGCCATGCCGAGATCGGCTGGCACCGGCTCGCGGAATTCGACGAGCCGCGAGTTGATGCGGCTGTGTAACAGGAACTGTTCGTATTGATCGCGGCTGTCGCGGTCCATGCCGCCGCCCGCATGGCGGGCCGCCTGATAGCGCATATAGAGCGCGTAGTGTTCCTCGTCGTAGTGCAGCGGCGAGACCGATGCGACGAGGCTGGCATGGCGCTTCCACACACGGCGCTGCGTCCGGTTCGGCGTGAAGGCCAAGACGGGCACGCGAACCGGCACGCAAGCGCGGCAACCTTCGCAGTACGGGCGGTACGTGAACACGCCCGAGCGGCGAAAGCCCGCCTTGACGAGCTCGGTATAAACGTCGGAATTGATCAGGTGGCTTGGCGTGGCGACTTGCGAGCGCGCGATGCGTCCTTCCAGATAACTGCAAGGATAGGGCGCGGTTGCATAAAATTGCAGCGCGGAAAGAGGTGAAAGCGGCAGCTCATTCGGGTGAGTCATTGGCGGCTCTCGAAGCATCGTCCCTCGTTGGCAGGCTGCTCACGGTGCGTGGTCAGCGCGCGCGTTTTTCCGGCATCGCCTGCAGCCTGTCAGGCAGGACCTCGAGCAAGGCGGATTTGTCGAAGCGCCACGGAATGGGCGCTTGCGCCACCGCTTCGCGCACATGTCCGAGAAAGCTCTTGCGCGCAATCTCGCGGCCGCCGAGCGATGCCAGATGCGACGTATTCTGTTGGCAGTCTATCATTTCTACTTCGTGGCGGAGCAGGTGGCCCACGAGTGCGGCGAGCGCGATTTTCGACGCATCGGTCACATCGGCGAACATCGATTCGCCGAAGAACATGCGTCCGAGCGAGACGCCGTACAGACCGCCCACGCGGGCGCCTTCGTACCAGGTTTCCACGCTATGCGCTTCGCCGGCGCGATGCAGCATCGAATAGGCGTCGATGATTTCGGCCGTGATCCAGGTGCCGCGCTGCCCTTGGCGCGGCGCTTGCGCACAGGCGCGCATCACCCCGGGGAAATCGCAATCTACGCGGACCTCCCAGCGCGGATCGCGCAGCACGCGCTTGAGCGTCTTTCTCAGCGAAGGGGATACCTTGAATTCCGCCGGCACGAGGATCATGCGCGGATGCGGACACCACCAGAGTACCGGCTGACCGTCCGAGTACCAGGGGAAAATGCCGCGCCGGTAGGCATCGACGAGTCTCCACGGCAGCAGGTCCGAGCTCGCGGCCAACAGGCCCGGCGCACCGCTCGTTGCGCCGAGCGCCTGCTCGACAGGCGGGAACGGATCGTCAGGACCGAGCCAGGGGACCATCGGCGCGCGGGTTCGATCAGCCTTCGCGCAGCGAGCGGAAGATATCGCCCGTGTGCAGCCCATAATTGCCGGCGGAACGATCGGCAAAGAAAAAACGCAACGTCTGGCAGACGGTGGGAAACGCGATGTCGTCCCAGGGGATTTCGCCTTCGTCGAAAAGCCGCACTTCGAGGCTTTCCTCGCCGGCTTCGATATCGATATCGAGCAGCCGCGCCAGATAGAAAATGTGCACCTGGTGGACGTGCGGCACATTGAGCAGCGAGAACAAGTGCTGGACTTCGACGCGCGCGCCCGCTTCCTCGAGTGTTTCGCGCGCGGCGGCCTCCGCGGTGGTCTCGCCCATTTCCATGAAACCGGCCGGCAGCGTCCAATAGCCATAGCGCGGTTCGATCGCGCGGCGGCAGAGCAGGACTTTGTCCTCCCACACGGGCACCGTCCCGACGACATTGCGGGGGTTCTGGTAATGCACGGCGCCGCAGCGCTCGCATACGAAGCGCTCGCGATTGTCTCCGGCTGGAATCCGTAAGCTGACCGAGTGGCCGCAGGCTGAGCAGAATTTCATAGATATCGTGAGGGACGGCGCGGGCGCGGTGCAGCGCTGCTGCGTACTCGGCGCTCGCGCAAGCCGGCAAAAAACGCGCGCGTGAAAGTGATGCGAGTTTATCACTGGCTGCCGGCTCGCCGCGGGTCGCCCGACGTTTCGGATCGCGTACCCAAAAAGCGAAGCCGGGCGCATGGCCCGGCTTCCGGTCGGCTCGTCGGTGCGCCTCAGACGAACAGCTTGAGCGCCTGGCGCAGCGTGTTGATGACGCCCCAGGCGAGCGGGATCAGCACGTACGCCCAGAAGACGATCAGGCCGATGCGGCTCGACGGCGTGACCGCGGTGGATGTCTCGTTCATTTCATTCTCCTCACTGTTCGTTGGCGAGCTGAAGCTCGCTCATATGATGTTTCTCGTTCACGCGCGAAACGAGCAGGTTGCAGATGAAGCCGACGACGAGCAGCGCTGCCATGATGTGGACAGTCATCGTGTAAGCGTCGGCCTTGGCCACGCCGTGCGCTACCTCGTATGCGCGGATGTAGTTGACGAGCACCGGGCCCGCCACGCCCGCGGCGGCCCAGGCGGTCAACAGGCGCCCATGGATGCCGCCGACGAAGGCTGTTCCGAACATATCTGCGAGATAGGCCGGCACGGTCGAAAAGCCACCGCCGTACATCGAAAGAATCACGCAGTAAGCCAGCACGAAAAGTGCAATGTTGCCCGTCGTCGCGAAGCTCGGAACGAGGTAGTAGAGCACGGCGCCCAGCGCGAAGAAGATGAAGTAGGTGTTTTTGCGGCCGACCCAGTCCGATGCCGATGCCCAGACGAAGCGCCCGCCCATGTTGAACAGGGAGAGAAGTCCGACGAAGCCCGCGGCGGCGGCCGGCGTAACGGTGTTCTTGAAGCTCTCCTGGATCATGACCGAGGCCTGTCCGAGAATGCCGATGCCCGCGGTGACGTTCAGGAAGAGCACCAGCCAGATCAGATAGAACTGCGGCGTTTTCAAAGCTTCGTCGATATGGACGTGGTTGCGCGTGATCAATTTGTGCGACGTGTCGGGCGGCGTCCATCCCGCCGGCTTCCAGTCCGCGGGCGGCACACGGATGGCGAGGGCGCCGATCGACATCGAGATGAAATAGGCGATGCCGAGAACGATGAACGTTTCGGCCACGCCGACGCTCGTGGCGCTCTTGAAGTGGTTCATCAGCGCGACCGACAACGGCGCCGCGATCATCGCGCCGCCGCCGAAACCCATGATGGCCATACCGGTTGCCATGCCGCGGCGGTCCGGGAACCAGCGGATCAGCGTCGACACGGGCGAGACGTAGCCAAGCCCCAGCCCGATACCGCCGATCACGCCATAGCCGAGATAGAGCAGCACGATCTGATGCAGCCAGACCCCGAGCGCGGAAACGAGGAAGCCGCCGCCGAAACAGCAGGCCGCCGTGAACATCGTGCGTCGCGGGCCGACGTGCTCGAGCCACTTGCCTGCGAAGGCCGCGGAAAGCCCGAGGAACACGATGGCGAGCGAAAAAATCCAGCCGAGCGTGGTCAGCGACCAGTCTTCCGGCGCCGATTGGGTAATGCCGATGACTTTCGTCAGCGGGCCGTTGAAGACGGAGAACGCGTAGGCCTGGCCGATACACAGATGCACGGCGAGTGCCGCGGGGGGCACCATCCAGCGAGTGAAACCGGGGCGGGCGACCGTGGCCTGCTTCGAAAAAAATGTGGGGGGCCCGGCGTGTGCGGGTTCGGACATGCTTGTCATCGTTGGTCTCCGTACCTGTCTCAGAGTGTCGGCCTTTCGCGCGGTCTTTCTGTTTTTTTGCGCAGCCGTTGATGTTGCTTCGACAACGATAGGGGTGTGCCGGATTATGCGCAATAGGAGCCGAGACTACATAAAGAAAACGTTGTCATGGACTCGGCCCATCGGCTGGACGGTCGCCGCCGCTTCGGTCGTCGATGCGGGGTTTTCCCGGTCCGCCGGGCTCTCGCGCCGGGCTCTCGTTATCGCGCCAACCGCCGCGGCGCGCACATTGCGCTGCATTGGGCCACAGTAAGCGCTAAAGCGCTAACTGTGGCCGTAAAAAAAGCCCGATCTGACGATCGAGCTTCAATGTTCCTGGACGGCGGCACATCGCTTGGAAATGCTTGCAGACGTGCTTGTATTGGTTGCGGGGGTAGGATTTGAACCTACGACCTTCGGGTTATGAGCCCGACGAGCTGCCAGACTGCTCCACCCCGCGTCCGTCGAAAAGAAGATTATAGATAAATCCCAAAGTCGACGCAAGGATGGATTCGCTTTTATCTATCGATCGCGGGTTTGCGCGGATGCCCGATTGCTCGCCGGCACTTGGGCGCGGCCGCATACACCTGCGCTAGAATCGGGTGCCGCGCCGCAGCACGATCGGGTTGTCCCGGTTCACGCGCATTACCCAACGGCATTTTGTTCTCTCATGGATATCGACCACGATCTGCGTACCATCGCAGCCCAGGAGCACACGCTGGTGTTCCCTCGTTTCGACGCCGCTCGCGCCTGGCAGCTCGGCGCTTATCTGCATGAAATTGCGACGGCGCGTTCGCTCGCGCTCGCCATCGATGTTTCGACCTTCGGCCAGTCGCTTTTTTTCTGCTCGCTGGAGGGGGCCACGCCCGATCACGCAGCCTGGGTGCGCCGTAAGCGCAACGTCGTCGCCCATTTCCGCCGCAGTTCGTATGCGATCGGACTGCGCATGCAGCAGGCCGGAACGACGCTTGCCGACAAGCACGGATTGCCCGGCGCCGAGTACGCCGCCCACGGCGGCTCGTTCCCGATCACGGTGACCGGTGTCGGAGTCATCGGGTCGGTGACGGTGTCGGGACTCGCTCAACGCGCCGATCACGAACTGGTCGTCGAGGCGCTCAGCGCGGAACTCGGCCACGACTACGCGCAGCTTGCGCTGGTCAAGGGCTGAAACCGATGCGCGGATCGAGCGGTCTTGGCTATCTCTGGCTCGCCATCGCGATCGTCGCGGAGGTCATTGGCACTTCGGCGCTGCGTGCTTCGGCCGGCTTCACGCGTCTCGCGCCTTCGCTCGTCGTGGTCGGTGGCTATGGCGTGGCGTTCTACTGCCTTTCGCTGACGCTCAAATCGATGCCGGTGGGCATCGTCTACGCAATATGGTCGGGGGTTGGCATCGTGCTCATCACGCTCGTGGCCATCGTGCTTTACCGGCAGGTTCCCGATGTCGGCGCGGTCATCGGCCTTTCGCTGATCGTGGCCGGTGTCGTCGTCCTCAACCTCTTTTCCGGGATGCAGGCGCATTGATTCGGACGGCCTCGCTCGCTGTCGATGCCCGCGCGTGCTACCGTTTCATGTGTCGCTTCTTCGGTTTCGACGTCCAGCCATGACTACGACTGATGATTCGGCTTTAGCTGCCACCTCGGCCGAGGTGCGCACCTTCATCGCCAATCGAATCGGTTTTATCGAACTGAACCGCCCCAAGGCGCTCAATGCGCTTTCGCTGGGCATGATCCGCACGATGCACGCCCGGCTCGACGAATGGCGCACGGATCCCGGCGTGCTTGCCGTCGTCGTTTATTCGCCGCACGAGCGCGCTTTTTGCGCGGGCGGCGACGTCCGTTCCTTCTACGAGATGTCGCAGCGCAACGACGTCGCCTCGCGCGAGCGTTTCTTCATCGAGGAGTATTCGCTCGATCACGCGATTTTTATTTACCCCAAGCCTTATATCGCGTTGATGAGCGGCATCGTCATGGGCGGCGGAATGGGCATTTCGCAAGGGGCGCATCGGACCGGCGGCCTGCGCGTCGTGACGAGCACGACGCGAATGGCGATGCCCGAGACGCGTATCGGGTTTTTCCCCGATGTCGGCGCCGGATGGTTCCTCGCCCGTACGCCTGGCGCGATCGGTCGGTATCTTGCCGTCACCGGGGTAACGATCGACGCGGCCGATGCGCTCTACGCCGGGCTGGCCGATATCTGCATGAATGCCAGCGCCATTCCGACGCTTCTCGAAGCGCTGGGTCATGAATCGTTTGCCACTGGCACCGACGTGATCGCCTGCGTGAAGCGCATTGCGCACGAGGCTATCTGCGCCAACGGCGATGAACACGCCGACACGTCGCTTGCCGCCACGCGCGCATGGATCGACAGGCATTTCGGGCAGCCCGATGCCGCGGCCATCGCCGCTTCGCTCGCAGCCGAAAGGGAAGAGGGCGCATGCGATTGGGCGGAGGATACGCTCGGCATGATGCATGAACGTTCGCCGCTATCGATGGCCGTCTCGCTGGAGGTCGTGGCGCGCGGCGACAGCACGATGGCCGAATGCCTGCGCCGTGACCTCGATCTCACTCATACGATGTTCGCGTTTGGCGATGTGCTGGAAGGGGTGCGTGCGCGGATCATCGACAAGGACAATCACCCTGTCTGGCGAATCAGTCGCATCGGGGACGTGACGGCGCAAGATGTCGAGCGCATGCTCATGAGCCCATGGCGCCCGGACGAGCACCCGCTGCGCGCGCTTCACGGCTGAGTCGGCGCCGCATCGCGCGTTATCCGGCGCTGTTTCGGGAGAGACTTCAGGCCGATTCTTCGGCGCTCTCGGCCATGAAAGCGCGCATGAAGACGAGAGCGCCCCAGCCCCACATGGCGTTGGCAGCGAAACCGATGGCAAGGCGCGGCAGCATGTTGCCGCTCGGCCAAATGCCGCGTATGGGATCGACGACGAAGATTCGTGCCGCCGTGAGAACGATACCTCCGAATACGAACGCCTGAACCCACGGCGCTACGCGCTCGGGCGAAACGCGCAGCAGCCAGGCCATCAGTACGGCCCACACGGCGCCCCAGAGCGCGTTGGCGACGAACTCGGGGATGTCGAGCGGCGCGAACGGGGTCGTGGAAAAGCCCGTCATGTCGATGAGCCCCGCGGTATGCAGAAGCGCGAGCGTCGCTTCATGGAAAAAGAGTGCGGCGAGAAAGCCCGACACCAGAGGCAGGATGATTTTTTGCATGTAGTGCGCGGGCGGCGCGGGCATGACGCGATGCGCCCGTTCGTCTAACGGAACGAGCGTCATTATAGAGGCGAGGCCGTCTCCCGGCGCACGCGTATTTGCGCATCTGCTTCGCGCGGAGGAAGTGCTACGATGGATTGACGATGCTCACGCGAGCGTTGCATGGCACCGGAGCAGATCGGAATCGACATCGGCGCGCACGCGCTATCACTGACAAGGAGCCGGCCATGTCCAAACCCTTGAGCCCCGAGGCGGTAGAGGCGCTGAGGCGCCTGAACGACGTGGGAATCGGCCAGGCGCCGCCGCTCGTCTCGATGTCGGTCGCCGCCGAACTGCTTGGCGCCGGGCTTGTCGACGAGAATACCGATGGCGCGATCGAAATCACCTGCGAGGGCCGAAAGTATTTGTCGGGCGATTGCGATTAGTCGAGGGTTGCGGTCCCGGTTGTAGGCCTACCTGCAATGATCGTTGGGGGAGTGCGATGAAACCGACTGGCATCGACATGGGCGATTACGAGGAGCCTTACCGCGGCTTTGCACTGGAAGTCGCCGTGGAACAGGTGATGACGGGCGTGAAATCGCACTTTCGCGTATTGAAGGACGGCATGGTGGTGCAGGACTGGCAGCTCGTTCATGTCGACAAGCTGTGGCCGACCGAACGGCAGGCAGCTCGCGCCGCGCTCGACGCGGCGCGAGCGATCGTCGATGACCGACTTGATGGTTGATCGTTCGCCCCGCAGGCGCGGGGCTGCCGGTTTCAATGCGCAGCCGGTGTGGGGCCTTGCCCGTCTTCGGCCGGTGCATCGACCGCATCGCGTGTCTCGGGCAGCGCCATCCAAACGAGCAGCACGGCCAGCACGCCCGCCGCGGCGAGACCGAAAAAGCTGACCGTATTGCCGAAATGATCGGCGATAAACCCCGCGAGCAGCGTCGATAGCGTTGCGCCGATACCTGCCGTGAGTCCGAACAGGCCGATACAGAGGTTGTAATGTCCTTTGTCTCCGGCCACGTCCGCCGCGATGAGCGGCAGCATCACGCCGAAGACTGCCGCGCTGATGCCGTCGAACAATTGCACAGGGACGAGCAGATAAGGGCTCGACACGCCCGCGAAGAGCAACGCGCGAACAGGCAGGGCGGCAAAGCCGAACAAGAGGAGCGGACGCCGGCCCCAACGCTCGGCCGATCGTCCCACCCATGGCGAGAGCGCCGCGACCACCATCTGCGGCACGATGATGCACGCCGCGATCACGAGCTGTACGTTGTCGCTCATATGCGTCGTGACTTCGCCGGCGGCCAGATTGAGCATGGCCGCGTTCGACAAATGGAAAAGCGCGATGCACGCGGCGAAAACGAGTACCCGCCGATCGCGCAGCAACTCGCTCATGCCTGCGCGGCGATGCGTGGCGACCGGCGGGGCGGGGGTAGGAACGGTGGCCGCGCCCGCGGCCTTCGCGGCGGCGCGCCCCGTATGCTCGATCATCGAAAGGGCGATGAGCGCGGGAACGTTCAGTGCCGCGGTCAACCAGAAGACAGCCCGCGCCGACGAATACTCGCCGAACGCACCCATGAGCGCGGCGGCGACGGCACTGCCGATCGATGCGAAGCGTGCGTTGCGCCCGAGCCGGTCGCCGAGGGCATGGCGGCCGACGAGCGCGAACGAGATGGCCGCGATGGCAGGCGTCAGCATGCAGCTCGCGAAACCATGAAACACCTCGGCGGCGAGCACCGGGATGGTCGTCGGACTGGCGGCGAGCAAGAGCGCACATGCCGCGATGGCGACGATCGCAAGCGCGGCGGCGCCTTTCTTGTTGCGCAGCGCGTCGATCAACGCGCCCGCGGGCACCTGGCTCAGCATGGCGGTTGCCGTGCCGACGCTGAGCGCAATGCCGATCTCGCCCTGTGTCCATTTGTGCGACGTCAGGTACGACGCGATGAACGGGCCAAAACCCGTCTGGACGTTGGCGAGGAAGAAGTTGAGCCAATCGAGCGCGCGGAGACTGCGTAGGTTTGCCATCTGCGCGTTCGTCACCGTGAAGCGTCGTTGCCGGAGGCCGCAGGCTTGGCCCCCGCTGGGGCCGGCTGAGCGGCGACGGGGGGCTTGGGCGCGGGCGACACGGCGCGCACCGGGCGATCGGGCTCGTAATTCGGCGCAGCGTCGACCTGCGCATCGGTCAGATCCGACTCAACCCGAAGGGCATCGTCTTTGTGGACGAAGCGCAGCGCCGACCAGTCGATCGCGATGCTGCGCCGATCCTGCATGAGCCGGCTGACGTCGACCACCGCGGCTTGGGGCGCGGCATGATTATCGATGAGTACATCGACGACGCGCCCCACTCGCGCGCCATCGCCGCGCTCGACCGTCGCATCGATCATGCGCGTGAGTTCGGGTTTCGAAGCGATGCCGGCGGGACGAGCCCCCTTTTTCTGCAACGCCTGCGCGGCAGGCGGCTGGCCTTCCTTGACAGCCAGCGTGATAGCGGCTTTTTTCGCGCTCATATTGAAAGTGAACGCATTCCAGGGGAAGCGGACCTTGCGGTCGCCGATGCCGAGGAACCCCGATAGATTGACGAGCATTTCCTGCGGCCTGCCATCCTTGTCCACGAACATGTCGATGGCACGCCCCAGCGCCTTGCCGTCGGGCCGCTGTACGCGGGCATCCAGCAGCCCGCGGGTATCGTTGGACGACAGCAGTCGCGTGCTGATGATCGGCGCCGGCACGACGGGCGCCGGCGCTGGCGGCGTTTCGGGCGGCGCGGCGCGATGCGGCGGGGGGTGCCGATGGACCGGTTTTGGCGGTGCCCGTTTGACCTCGGGAGCGGCGGGGGCGGACGCCGGCGCGGGCGCCGAGGCTTCCGGTTCCGGCGGCGCCGGAGGCTCCGGTTCGGGTTGCGGCTCGGGCGCCGGCTGTTCGGTAACGGGCGGCGGTTTGGGGCCGAACAGCGCGCTGCATCCAGCGAGCATCGTCAGCAGCAGCCAGACCAGGATGCACCGGCTCACGCCATGACGGTAGAATCCGCCGCTCATCGATCAACGCTCCTTCGAATCGGGTTGGGCGCGCGAAAGCCGGCCGTGCCGCGACGCGCGGGCTACATTCTAGCGGGTCGGCTGCCTCGGGCGAGACCGATTGCTGCTTTGCGGGCGCTTCGACGGGGCTTTCGCCCGCCCGCTGCGGTAAAATCGCGGTCTATTCTGTCGTTGGCCTTTCTATGTCGTCTTCTGCTGTTTCCCTTTCCCGCCCGCGCCGCGTCAGTGTCGCTCCCATGATGGATTGGACCGATCGTCACTGCCGGTACTTCCATCGGCTCATTTCGCGTGATACGTGGCTGTACACGGAAATGGTGACGACGGGCGCGTTGCTGTTCGGCGATGTCGCTCGACATCTTGCATTCACGGCGCAAGAGGCGCCGGTCGCGTTGCAACTGGGCGGCAGCGAGCCCGGCGATCTCGCACGAGCGGCCAAACTGGGCGAGCAGTGGGGCTACGACGAAATCAACCTCAACTGCGGCTGTCCTTCCGAGCGCGTGCAGCGCGGCGCGTTCGGCGCGTGCCTGATGAACGAGCCGGCACTCGTGGCCGAGTGCGTGAAGGCGATGCGCGACGCGGTGGGCATACCGGTGACGGTCAAGCATCGGATCGGCGTCGACGCCGTCGAGGATTATTCCTTCGTGCGCGATTTCGTTGGCACGGTGGCAGATGCCGGCTGTGAAGTCTTCATCGTCCATGCGCGCAATGCCGTCCTCAAGGGCTTGTCGCCCAAGGAGAATCGCGAGATACCGCCGCTCAAATACGACTACGCCTATCGCCTCAAGCGCGATTTTCCGGCGTTTGAAATCATCCTCAACGGCGGTGTCAAGACGCTGGACGAAGTCGAGTCGCATCTCGCTCATGTGGACGGGGTGATGCTGGGGCGCGAGGCCTATCACAACCCCTACGTGCTCGCGGAAGTCGACACGCGATTCTATGGTGCGGCGGCACCGGTGCCGAGTCGCGAGCAGATCGAGGCGGGTCTCATCGAATACTGCGGTACCGAGTTGGCGCGCGGGACGTTCCTCGGCGCAATCACGCGTCACGCGTTGGGCTTGTATCGCGGTATGGCGGGCGCGCGCGGCTGGCGGCGGGTGCTGTCTGACAACAAGCGGCTCGCCGCCGCCGATTTGTCGATATTCAACGAAGCGCGCGCGCAATTGCGCGAGCCCCTCGAATCCGCGGTAGAAATTGTCGATTGAGGGGCTAGGCAAGTCGCGATGGTATTTGTATAATCTCGCTTCTTCGTCGGTGCGGCTGGTCTTGACGCACCGAACTGCAGATCCCAGTGGTGGCTGTAGCTCAGTTGGTAGAGTCCAGGATTGTGATTCCTGTCGTCGTGGGTTCGAGTCCCATCAGCCACCCCATCCAGATTGTCGAGTCTCCCCTTTTTTGCCGTCGATGAGCCGCAGCGCTCGAACTGACGCCGGAACCGGCCCATCGAGTCGTGGCGCGCTTGCGTCTATGTCGATGCGGTGCCTTCGAATGAATTGAGCGGCACCGGCACGTTCCCAATTTCCTCATGCAGCGACGGCGCCTCTTCGGGCATCGGCACCCGTTCGTTCATCGCCGGGTGCAGACCCCAGCGCCGCCAGTCGAGTTCGTCGGAACGCTGAGCCGCATCGTGCTGTCGCTCGATCGCGCTCGCCTCCTTGCGCATCTGGCTGTCCGATTCATTCCACGTCCGCACGAAAAATGGCAGGGCCGGCGACTTGGCGTGGCCATGATCCGCCGCGACGTGATCCGCCGGAACGAGCGATCTGCTCGCCCGGTCGGCAATCGCCGCTCTTGCGGTTCCGAGCGCAACGAGCCGGCCCTTGCTGTTTTCAAAGCGATGTTCGATATAGAAAAAGCGCCGGTCCCATCCGAGTATGCGGGTGCGCAACGCATAGCGCTCGAATGGACGAAGCTCGTGAACATACCGAATCATGACGCCGCTCAGCAACATTCGCCAACCTTTCGAGATGGCGTTCTGCAGTACCCCATTGCGAAGCAGCAGATCGATGCGGCCCAGGTCCATGATCTGCAGGAAACGGCCGTTGTTCATGTGCAGCTGCACGTCCAGGTCGGTCGGCAGCACGCGGAAATGACATTCCGAGGCATCGAGCGCCGCAAGGTTGGGACGTAGCATTGCGCGAATCGAAACGAATGCAAGGCGGGCGAGCAGTTTCAATTTATCCCTCGATGAAAGCGTCCCGTTTATTGGCCAATATATTGAGTCGTTTTTTTTACAGGGAGCACGCGAGCCGCTTTCCGTTTTTCGGTTACGTCTCGTTACGCGGCCACAGGGCCAGTATAGAAGCGCGGCTTTATCGGCCGTCATCCGAAACCTGTAGGTCCGGTATTGCAGACGAATCAGAATTTACGGGATCGTCGCGCGGCCTCGATGAGCGCGTTTGAAACGGGAATGCCGCTTGCGCGACATCGAGGTGCACGGCGAATATGCGTTGGGGCCGGATGCATGCCCACCGGTGGTACGATGCGTTCGACGGCCACGCATGCCCCGCACGGCGGTGGCGGTCGTCGTGTATCGAATTCATTGGAAGACGAAATGAGCAAGCAAAAGAAGACCGATCCGAAACTCGAACAAGCATTGACTCGCGGCGACCTCGCTATTCGTCAAGCGAACTCGGCGCGCGCAACTGCCGTACTTCGAGCCCTGGCGAAGATGGTGGTGGACGCCTGCGCGACGATCGGCGTCGAGGCGCATACCTCCATTCCCGACGGCGACCGCGTCTATGATCCCGTCAACGGCGTGTGGCCTCAAAAGCTGCTCGTTTCGCTCGACGGCCCCGTCGAGACGTCGGATCCCGAAGAACTGCGCACGGTACGGCTGCTCGCGGACACGCCTGAGGTCAGATTCCGCGTCGAATGGCATCGAGCCGATGGCAAGATGGGGCGGCACGAGGCGCAACCGTTTTCGATGGTCGCGTTCATCACCGATGTCGAAATCCCCTGGGACGACGATGAACAGTGATGGCTGTTTGGGCCGCCCTAACGCATCATGCGGCGGGAAAACAGCGCCGAGCAGACGAGAAACGATGTAATGGCATACGCCGCGAGCACGGCCACGTGCAGCGGCGCATCGGCCATCGGGCGCCCGAGCATGGCGGGCCGGATCAGCTCCACCGCGTGCGCAAGCGGCAGCGCGAGCGCGGCGTGCTGCACGGCGGCCGGAAGCTGACCGAGCGGAAAGAACACACCGGAAAGCAGCAGCATCGGCGTGATCACCAGCGTCTGGTAGAACATGAAGAAGTCGTATGACGGCGCCATCGCCGTCACGATCATCGCGAGGCTCGCGAAAGCGAGCCCGGCCAGCGCAACGACGGGCAGGGCGAGCAGCATCGATGGGAAGTGCGCATAGCCCAGCGCGCCGGCCACGAGCATGATCGCGGCGCCCGACAACACTGCCTTGCTGGCCGCCCATGCGATTTCGCCTACGACAATGTCGCCGAGCGTGAGCGGCGTGTGCATGATCGCCTCCCACGTACGTTGCACGTGCATCCGGGAAAATCCAGAGTACATCGCTTCGAACGTGGCGGACATCATGACGCTCGACGCAACCGTGCCCGCCGCCAGAAAGTCGATATACGGGACACCGGCGACGTGTCCCACCATCAGCCCGAGCCCGAAGCCCAGTCCGAAGAGATAGATCATCGGGTCGGCCAGATTGCCGAACATCGACGCCAACGCCAGCTTGCGCCAGACCAGGTAATTGCGCCGCCATACGGCAATCCAATGCGTTCCGTTGGACGGCCACGCGAATCGCACGCGCACGGCATGCCGCTCGCGCGTGCGGCGCTGCCCAGTTTCGGTGCGATGGGAAGAAGACGTATCCATCAAAGCTTTTCCGGTTGACGTTGCTCGTGGCTCATTCCTGCATTTCTCGCCCGGTCAGGCGCAGGAAGACGTCCTCGAGGTTCGCCGGTCGGTGAAGGTAGCGCAATCCCTGGCGGCCTGCGAGACGAGCATTGACGGGCCCCGGATCGTCGACATAGCAAAAAAGCGTTTCGCCGCTGATTTCGGTGCGCACCGCGAAAGGCGACAATTCCTCGCGCAGGGCTTCGGGCGCCGCGCCATAGACTTCAATGACATCGCAGCCGATCTCCTTGGCGATCAATGCGCGCGGTGCGCCTTCCGCGATCTTTCGGCCTTCCTCGATGATGCAAAGCCTGTCGCAGAGCCGCTCCGCTTCCTCCATGAAGTGTGTCGTGAGCATGATGGTCTTGCCGCGAGACAACAACGAGCGCAACCGTTCCCAAATCAGGTGCCTCGCTTGCGGATCGAGCCCGGTTGTGGGTTCGTCCATGACCAGCACGTCCGGGTCGTTGATCAGTGCCCGTGCAAGCGTCAAACGTCGCTTCATGCCGCCCGAAAGTTCAGCCACACGTGCATCGGCCTTGTTTTCAAGGCGCGCGAATTCCAACAGCGGATCCACCTTGGCCCGGGTCTTGCTCGCAGACAGGCCGAAGTAACGGCCGAATATGAGCAGGTTTTCGCGCACGGTGAAATCAGGATCGAGATTGTCGAATTGGGGGACTACGCCGACGCGCTGCCGGGCGATGCGCGAGCGTGCTGGGATGGATTCGCCGGCAAGCATGATCGTCCCCGCGTCGGGGTTCGCGATGCCGAGCAGCATCTTCAGTGTCGTGGTCTTGCCGGCCCCGTTCGGCCCTAGCAGTCCAAAGCATTCACCAGTGCGGACATGAAAACTCAGTCCATCGACGACCGTCTTATCGCCGTAGTGTTTTTGCACGTCAGAAAATTCGATCGCGTTTTGCGGCATCGGGAGTCGAATGTGGCTGGTTCGAAAATAGGTCCGTCGGCGCTCCATTCTATTGCATCGTCTGAAAGCGTCGTGCAAGGGAGCGTAAAAGGACGCGTGGGCGGCGGCGAACTAGGCGTTTTCCATCTCTTGCAAGCGCGAGTGCGCCGCACCATGATTCAAACAAACGTCTGCGGTTAACGCAGGAAGGGAGGCCACCATGGCAAGCTACAACAAAATTCTGCTCTGTTACGACGGCACGCGCGAAGGCCGCAAAGCATTGCGCTGCGGCGCCGATCTCGCGCTCGACCTGAAGGCCGAAACGCATCTATTGTCGGTTGTCGACATGCGCACGAGCATCGCCCAAAGCGCTGGGCTATTGACCGACGTCGCGTGTGGCCGCTTCGAGGACGCCGCCCGGGAAATCTTGCAGGAAGGCGTCGAATGGCTCACGGAGCGGGGTGTCAAAGCGCAGGGGCATTTCGCGTTCGGTCATCCGATCGATGAAATCGCCCGGCTCGCCGCCGATCTGAAAGTGGACCTCGTCGTGGTCGGGCATCGCGCACGGAGCGGTTTGTCCCGCTGGTGGATGGGGGCCGGTAACACGCTATTGCTCGATCGCGTGTCGTGCAGCATTCTCGTGGCCGTGTCGACGGCGCATGAGCAAGAGCCCGTGACTGCAGCGCCCGCCAAGGCTGGCGCGGGAACGGAAACCTGAGCGCCGACAGGCAGCGCGCACGCTACTGGTTCAGGTTGACCGCGAAGAGCTTCCACGAGAACCAGCCGTCGCGCCGCAGCAGCACGCTGTAGGGCCGGCTTTGCGCATCGCGCCGATAGGTGACAACGAATTGATCGATGCCGTCATATCCCGCGCTCGCTCGCGGCGGTTGAGTAGGCGCAGGCGCGGGCGCCGTGGGTTGCCCTTGGCCCGACGCGGCAGAGTCCTCGTCGGGTTGTGCGCCCGGCTGCGGCGGCGTTTCGCCCGGTTCGCCGCGGGGCGGCAAACCGTTCAATAGCGCCGCGACGCCGTCCGGCGTGGCATAAGCGTCGACGAGCGGGCCAATCAGCGCCATACCGACCAGCGCACCGAGCGCCGCGAACGGATGCTCCCGTTTTTGCTCATCGATGCGGCGAGCGAGCATCTCGGTCACCTGCTGCTTCAGGCTCGTGCGCAGCGCCGGATAGTCGACGTAGCGATTGACGATTTCGGCATTCCGAGCGTCCGCCGCGCGCTTGAGCCGATCCAGCACAAGATACGGCGAGGCGTACGCCAAGGCGGCCACCCCGAGGACGATAACGGCAATGAGGACGGCGACAGCGGTGACGAGCGGATGCCGGCGGCCGGGACTCCTTTGATCGTTCATCATTCGATAGTCAGCTCATTCGGATGGAATTCATGATGGACTGCTTCCGACGCGAAACGATCCCGGCCGTCATCACCAGCGGTAACAACCTGTTTCAGCGGGCAGCGGGAGCCATGCGCCCCGGCGTTGCCCCCTCGGATTCAACCCAAACTGGCTGAGCGCAGCCCGGCGCGCTCCTCGTCGATGCACCGATCGATCATGCGGCACACAGCGTCGATCGTGCCGACAAGGATTACGCGCGACGCGCCGTGATAAACCCGGACAGGAGCGCGGCGCGCGGGCTCCGCGTGCAGGCCGCTGTTGAGTGACACACGGGCAAACGCGGGCTGTGTCGACGGCTGGAGGCCGGAAGACGACGCAAACGTCGATTCGCGCGCCGCGGTACGCAACGGAGTTGCCTCGAGCGGCGGGCAGGGAATGAGGCCGCGCAAACGACGCAGGCGGCCGAAGGCGCGAAACGGAATAAGGCGGGTAAGGCGGTCCATGGCGTCTCCGTGATGTTCGTAATTCAGAATTCGGTGGGACGAATCAAGCCGACGGCAATCCCCTCGAGCGCGAACTCCGCGCTGCCGGCGTGCACGAAGATGTTCTCGTAATCGGGGTTTTCGGCGATCAGTTCGAGACCGTCGGGGCGGCGCTTCAAGCGCTTGACCGTGACGTCGTCCCCAAGACGCGCGACGATGATTTGACCGTCATTCGCTTCCGTGCGCTTTTGCACCGCCAGCAGGTCGCCATCGAGAATGCCGGCGTCGCGCATCGACAGGCCCCGCACCTTGAGCAGGTAATCCGGTTTGCTCGAAAAGAGCGCCGGGTCGCAGGCGTAATGCTGCGAGATATGCTCCTGCGCCAGGATGGGGCTGCCCGCTGCGACTCGTCCGACCAGCGGCAGCGACAACTGCATGAGCGCCGCATGGGGCAGCGAAAGCTGACGCGGCGCATCGTCCAGACCGAGCAGCCGGATGCCGCGCGACGCACCCGCGGCCAGTTCGATGACACCCTTTCGCGCCAGCGCGCGCAAGTGCTCTTCAGCCGAGTTTGCCGAGCTGAAACCCAGCGCCGCGGCGATTTCGGCGCGGGTGGGCGGAAAACCACTGTGCTCGATCGATTGCCGGATCAGATCGAATACCTGCTGCTGCCGTGCGGTGAGTTTGGTCATGGGGCCACTGTATGTATGAACAGGTTGCTGTATTTTTATACAGTATCGTGCGGATTTCAAGCAAAACGTTGCGACCCCGCTGCGAAACCTCCCAGTGCCGCCTTTAGCATTTTTTCGTATAAAAAAATGAAAATCCATTCGTTCCGCTCATAAGGGCGACCGTCTAGACTGGCCCGACTTCATACAAACGCCGGCAGGCAGAGGGGAAACGCATGAGCACACGGGGAACGGCGCGTTCGGGCGCGCGCAGACGCTGGTTGGCGGGGATGGCCGCCGGCACGGCGGCGCTGATCCTTGGATCGCCGAGCGCATTCGCGCAAACGACGCTGCTCAATGTTTCCTACGACCCGACGCGCGAGCTCTATCAAGACGTCGACAAGGCTTTTGCCGCCCAATGGAAAGCCCAGACGGGCGAGACGCTTTCGATCCGTCAGTCGCACGGCGGCTCCGGTGCGCAGGCGCGCTCGGTGCTCGACGGCCTGCAGGCCGACGTCGTGACACTCGCGCTGGCCTATGACATCCAGGCGCTGGCCGACCGTGGCCTCGTGGCGCAGGACTGGCAAAAGCGGTTGCCGGACAACGCCTCGCCCTATACCTCGACGATCGTGTTCCTCGTGCGCAGCGGCAACCCCAAGCACATCAAGGATTGGGACGATCTGGTGAAACCGGGTGTTTCGATCGTGACGCCGAACCCCAAGACTTCGGGCGGGGCGCGCTGGAATTACTTGGCGGCCTGGGCCTATGCGCTCAACCGGCCGGGCGGCGACGCCGCCAAGGCCCGCGCGTTCGTCACTGCGCTCTATCGCAATGCGGGCGTGCTCGATTCCGGAGCGCGCGGCGCGACGACGAGCTTCGTGCAACGCGGTCTCGGCGATGTGCTGATCGCGTGGGAGAACGAGGCGTTTCTCGCACGCAAGGAATTCGGCGCGGACAAGTTCGAGATTGTGGTGCCGTCGGCCAGCATCCTGGCGGAGCCCCCGGTGGCGGTCGTGGACCGCGTCGTCGAGCGGCGCGGCACGCGCAAGCTCGCCGAAGCGTATCTGCGCTTTCTCTATACCGACGAAGGACAGCGGATCGCGGCGCGCAACTACTATCGGCCGCGCGCCACCAATTTGCCGGCCGATCTGACCGCGCAGTTCCCGAAGCTCAAGCTCTACACGGTCGATGCCACATTCGGCGGCTGGACCAACGCGCAAAAGACGCACTTTGCCGACGGTGGAGTGTTCGATTCGATTTATCAGCCGCATTGAGCGGTGCCTGCCTATCGGTCGACAGCATGACGAAATTCGCTTTTCGCAAACCCGGCGCCTTGCCCGGCTTCGGTCTGACACTCGGTCTCACGCTGACCTACCTGGGTCTCGTCGTGCTCATACCGCTCGCCATGGCCTTTTTGAAGGCGGCGACGCTCGGACCCGCGCCGTTCTTCGCGGCTGTCGCTTCGCCACGCGTCGTTGCCTCGTACCGTTTGACGATCGGCGCCGCGGCGGTTGGGGCACTCATCAACGGCGCGTTCGGTCTGCTCGTCGCGTGGGTGCTCGTGCGTTATCGGTTTCCCGGCAAACGGTTCGTCGATGCGATCGTCGATCTCCCGTTCGCGCTGCCGACCGCGGTGGCCGGTATCGCACTCGCGACGGTCTACTCCGAGCACGGATGGATCGGCCGGTGGCTCGCGCCGCTCGGCCTCAAAGTGGCATTTGCGCCGCTTGGCGTGCTGGTCGCGTTGACGTTCATCGGCCTGCCGTTCGTCGTGCGAACAGTGGAGCCGGTTCTTGCCGATTTCGAGCGCGCGCAGGAAGAAGCCGCCGCCTGCCTTGGCGCCTCGCGCGCCCAGACGTTCGTGCGCGTCGTGCTGCCCGCGCTCGTGCCCGCCTGGTCCACGGGAGTCGCGCTCGCGTTCGCGCGCGCACTCGGCGAATACGGTTCGGTCATCTTCATCGCCGGCAACATTCCGATGAAGTCCGAAGTCACCTCGCTCATCATCATCACCAAACTGGAACAGTACGACTATGCCGGCGCCACTGCGCTCGCCACCGCGATGCTCGTCGCTTCGTTCCTGATGCTTTTCGCGATCAACGCGCTGCAATGGCATTGGCAGCGGCGCACGAGTCCGCGTGGGCGCCGCCGGTCGGGTCCGACGAGCGGTACGACGATCTCGGGAGCGCTCACATGAACCAACTTGCTGCGACCGCCCGTTCGCCTCGCGCGCCGGCAGCGGATGGCGTGCGGGCGCGAGCCGATACGCATGAAAATCGGGAGCGCGCTCAGACCACCGGCATTCGCCGACCGGCCGCATCGGCGCGCCGGTTCGCGCCTGCGGCCCAGTGGGTGCCGCGCTGGACGCTCATCGGCATCGCGCTCGTTTTTCTCTCGCTGTTTCTCGTCGTGCCGTTGGCCGCTGTCTTCACCGAGGCGTTCAGCAAAGGTGTGCGCTTTTATTTCGAGTCGCTCATCGAGCCCGATGCACGCGCGGCGATCGCGCTGACGCTCGGTGTCGCCGCGATTGCCGTGCCGCTCAATCTCGTGTTCGGGCTCGCCGCTTCGTGGGCGATCGCGAAGTTCGAGTTTCGAGGCCGCGCACTGCTCACGACGCTGATCGATCTGCCGTTCTCGGTGTCCCCCGTGATTTCGGGCGTCATATACGTGCTGCTGTTCGGCGCCCAAGGCTGGCTCGGTCCGTGGCTCGAGCGGCACGACCTTCAGATCGTGTTCGCGGTGCCGGGCATCGTGCTCGCGACGCTATTCGTGACGTTTCCGTTCGTCGCGCGCGAGCTGATTCCGCTCATGCAGGCGCAGGGTAAGGAGCAGGAGGAAGCGGCGCGGGTGCTCGGCGCGTCGGGCTGGCAAATCTGGCGCCGGGTTACGCTGCCGAACGTGAAGTGGGGCTTGCTCTACGGCGTGATTCTCTGCAACGCACGGGCAATGGGCGAGTTCGGTGCGGTATCGGTGGTCTCGGGCCATATCCGCGGTCTGACCGACACCATGCCGCTGCACGTCGAGATTCTCTACAACGACTACAACTTCGCGGCCGCCTTCGCAGTCGCGTCGCTGCTCGCGTTGATCGCGCTCGCGACGCTGGTGGCGAAGATAGTCGCCGAGCGCCGGATGGCCGCCGCCGGCATGGGCTGCACGCATCATCGATGAAAGGATCGTCATGAGCATCACCGTTCGCAATCTGGAAAAACATTTCGGCGACTTCAAGGCGCTCGACGACGTATCGCTCGAGTTCGGCCGCGGCGAGCTGGCGGCCTTGATCGGACCGTCGGGCTGCGGCAAGACGACTCTTTTGCGCGTGGTGGCCGGGCTCGAGTCGGCCGATGCCGGCGAAATCGTATTGAACGGCCGCGATGTCACCGCCCTCGACCCGCGCGATCGGCGTGTCGGGTTCGTGTTCCAGCATTACGCGCTCTTTCGCCATATGACGGTCTTCGAGAACGTTGCGTTCGGACTGCGCGTCAAGCCGCGTCGCGAGCGACCCGCGGCCGCGGCGATCGACGCCAAAGTGCGCGAGCTGCTCGAACGCGTGCAGCTCGCGCAGCTCGGCCAGCGCTATCCCGCCGAACTCTCGGGCGGGCAGCGGCAGCGCGTGGCACTGGCGCGCGCGTTGGCCGTCGACCCGTCCGTGTTGTTGCTCGACGAGCCGTTCGGTGCGCTCGACGCGAAGGTGCGCAAAGAGCTGCGCAATTGGCTGCGGCGGCTGCATGACGAGCTTGCGATCACCACGCTCTTCGTCACGCATGATCAGGAGGAAGCGCGCGATGTGGCGGATCGTATCGTCGTGCTCAATCATGGGCGCGTCGAGCAGCAGGGCACCCCGGAGGAAGTCTATGAGCGTCCGGGCACACCGTTCGTCAGCGAGTTTCTCGATGTCGCCGCATACTGAGTGCATCGCGCCTTACCGAATCGACCGCCGTACTCCCGAACCAGCGAGACTTGCATGAACTTCCAACAACTGCGATACGTACGCGAAGCGGTGCGCCGCAATCTGAACCTCACCGAGGTCGCGAATGTGCTGTTCGCTTCGCAATCGGGCGTCTCCAAGCAGATCAAGGATCTCGAGGACGAGCTCGGCGTCGACATCTTCGTGCGGCGCGGCAAACGCCTCACCGGCCTGACGGAGCCGGGCAAGGCGGTGCATCGCCTGATCGAGCGCATGCTGCTCGATGCCGAGAACCTGCGCCGCGTCGCGCGCCAGTACGCGGACGAGGACACGGGCCATCTCGTCGTCGCCACGACGCATACGCAGGCGCGCTATGCGCTGCCGCCCGTCATTCGCCAGTTCAAAGAGGCGTTTCCGAAGGTCCATCTCGCCTTGCGCCAGGGCAGTCCGCGTCAGATCGGGCAGATGCTCGTCGACGGCGAGGCCGATATCGCGATTGCGACGGAAGGCCTCGACAGCTATGCCGACATCCTCACGTTCCCGTGCTACACGTGGCATCACGTGATCGTGGTGCCGAAAGACCATCCGCTGGCCACGCGGACCAACGTGACGCTCGAGGAGGTCGCCGATTTCCCGATCATTACGTATGAGCGCGATATCACTGGCCGCTCGCATATCGATGAAGCATTCGAGAAAACGGGCCAATTGCCCGATGTCGTGCTGACGGCCATCGACGCGGACGTGATCAAGACCTACGTCGAGCTTGGCATGGGCGTCGGCATCGTGGCGGCGATGGCGTACGATTCCAAGCGCGACACCGGCCTCGTTGCACTCGATTCGCAGCATCTGTTCGCGGCGAGCACGACGCGCGTCGGGGTCCGCAAGGGCGCCATTTTGCGGGCCTATGCGTATCGGCTCATCGAAATGTTCGCCCCTGAGCTCGCCGGCACGGACATCACCGGCAAGCTGCGTGAAGCGGCCTGAGCGGCAAGTCGCGGCGCCCCGCGCTCACCGATTGCGAAGCACCCGCCCGCCGCAGCGGCAACGGGCTCGGCGAGCGGCTTTCGCGCGTATAGAATGGCGGCCATGAACACGACCGCTACCTCCGCATCCTCCTTGCCGTTGCCCCGTGTCGCCGTGCTGGCGACGGGCGGCACGATTGCCGGCTCCGCGCCCGACGCGGCGCAAACGGCCGGCTATCAGGCCGGCGTCGTCGGCGTCGACAAGCTGCTGGCCGCCGTGCCCGCGCTCGCCGGCGTCGCAGCCGTCCAGGCCGAACAGGTCGCCAGCATCGACAGCAAGGATCTCGATTTTCCGCTCTGGAATACGCTGCTCGCGCGCATTCACACGCTCGCCGCACGCGAAGACATTGACGGTATCGTCATTACGCACGGCACGGATACGCTCGAAGAAACCGCTTATCTGCTGCATCTGACCGTCAAAACGGCCAAGCCGGTCGTGCTCACGGCCGCAATGCGGCCGTCCTCGTCGCTGTCCGCCGATGGGCCGCTGAACCTGCTGGGTGCGGTGACGGTGGCGGCCGCGCGTGCCGCACATGGTCAAGGGGTGCTCGTCGCATTCAACAACCGGATTCACAGCGCGCGCGATATCGTCAAGACGAGCACTTACGCCGTCGATGCGTTCCAATCGCATGAAGTCGGCGTGCTCGGATGGGTACAGGATGGGCGCGTCGAGTTTCAGCGCACCGTCGTGCGGCCGCATACGGCGGCGACACCGTTCGACGCAGCGAACGGGTGGCCCGCCGTCGAGATCGTCGCAAGCTACGCCGGGGCGTCGCGTACGGCCGTCGACGCGTTGGTTGCTGCCGGGGTGCACGGCATCGTCGTGGCCGGGACCGGCAACGGTTCGATCCACGCCACGTTGCAAGCGGCGCTCGCGCAAGCCGCGGAGCAGGGCGTCGCGGTCGTGCGCGCGTCGCGGGTCGGCTCCGGCCACGTCATGCGCAACGGCGCGGCACCCGACGATGCCCTGGGATTCGTGAGCGCCGGCTCGCTCAACCCGTACAAGGCGCGCGTGCTGCTGATGCTCGCGCTGGCAGCGGGTATGAAGGAGCGCACAGTGCTGCAGCTCGCCTTCGATACTTACTGAATCCGGGCGCCACGCCCGGTAGGACGCCGGCGTTGCGCAGTACGCTCGACATCCGGCAGGCGGACACCCGACGACGACGTCTGACCGACCAAGGCTTCCCCGACGTCGCCGGGTGCCGCTGACGGACCCCGCTCGCCGCTCTCAGCCCGAAAGCGGCGTTTTGCCCGCCACGGCGCGCGACGCCGGCCGCAAACGGCACGACGAACGCAAACGCCGGGCGTAGCGCCCCACAAGCCGGCCGCCCCGCACGCGAGGCGCGGCCGATATCCCGCTTTGCCGTGACTTGCGCTGCATCCGGGCGGCGCGACGGCCGCACGCGGCGTGTCTTGGCGTGCGTCTCCCGTTTTCAGGCCGCGGGCGCGGTGCCGTCGTCGGCCTGGGCGATCTCGAAGCCCGCCATGATCTCGAGCGCGCGCAGCATGGCGGAGTGGTCCCAGGCATTGCCGCCGTGCGCTGCGCATACGCTGAACAGCTGTTGCGCGCTGGCCGTATGCGGCAGCGAAATGCCGAGCTTGCGCGCGCCGTCGAGCGCGAGGTTCAGATCCTTGCGATGGAGTTCGATGCGAAAACCCGGCTTGAACGTGCGTTTCGTCATCCGTTCGCCATGCACTTCGAGAATGCGCGACGAGGCGAAGCCGCCCATCAGTGCACGGCGCACGCGCTCGGGATCGGCACCCGAGCGTGCGGCGAACAGCAGCGCTTCGGCCACCGCTTCGATATTGAGCGCCACGATGATCTGGTTCGCGACCTTGCAAGTCTGCCCGGCACCGTTGTCCCCGATGAGCGAAATGTTCTTGCCCATCAGCTCGAACAGCGACTTGGCGCGCTCGAAGGCGGCTTCGGGGCCGCCGACCATGATCGTCAGCGTGGCGTCGCGGGCCCCGACCTCGCCGCCCGAGACAGGCGCGTCGAGATAGTCGCAGCCGAGTGCGTTGATGCGTTTGGCGAAGGCTTGCGTGTCGAGCGGCGAAATGGAGCTCATGTCGATGACGAGCTTGCCGGGGGCCAGGCCCGCTGCGACGCCGTCATCGGCGAAGAGCACATTTTCGACGTCGGGCGTGTCCGGGACCATCGAGATGACGATGTCCGATGCGCGGGCGACCGCGGTGGAATCCTCGACCACGGTCGTGTTGCCGCGTAGATCCTCAGGTACCGGGTACTTGCCGTTGACGACGAGCGTATGGCCGCCCTTGAGCAGGTTGCGCGCCATGTGCGCGCCCATGATGCCGAGTCCGATGAAACCGATCTTTGCCATTTCCGTAGTTCCGTTGATCTGAGGTTGCGGGGCGGATGGGGTATGCCGTTTCCCGAGCCGTTGCCGTCGATTGGCAGTGCGTGCCGGCCTGCAGCCGGCCTACTCGCCTATCGCGCGTTCGAGCCAGCCGAGTCCGGCTTGCGTCGTCGTGAGCGGCTTGTACTCGCAGCCGATGTAGCCGTCGTAGCCCAGTTTGTCGAGCCACGCGAACAGGAACGGGTAGTTGATCTCGCCCGTGCCCGGTTCATGCCGGCCCGGGTTGTCGGCAAGCTGGATGTGCGCGATGCGCGGCAAATTGCGTTCGATGGTGGCCGCGAGCTCGCCCTCCATCCGCTGCATATGATAGATGTCGTATTGCAGGTAGAGGTTGTCGGAATCGACCGCCGCAATGACATCGAGCGCTTCCTTCGAGCGGTTGAGCGCGAACCCGGGGATGTCGAACGCGTTGCAGGGCTCGACTAGCAGCCGGATGCCTTCGCGCTTGAGCGCCGCTGCGGCGAATCGTAGGTTTTCGACGAGGGTGTCGAAGCTGCGCCCGGCGTCCACCTGTTGCGGCCGGATGCCGACGAGGCAGTTCAACTGCGGCACGCCGAGCGCTTTGGCGTAGTCCATCGCGCGCCCGACGCCATCCTGGAACTCGGAGACGCGCTCGGGCAGGCAGGCGATGCCGCGCTCGCCCGCATCCCAGTTGCCGGCCGGCAGGTTATGCAGCACCAGCCGTAGCTGGTTGGAGGCCAGCCGCTCGGCGAGTTCGGCGGCGGGATACGGATACGGGAACAGGAATTCGACGGCGGTGAAACCCGCCTTCGCGGCTGCCGCGAAGCGCTCGAGAAACGGCACTTCGTTGAACAGCATGGTCAGGTTGGCTGCGAATTTCGGCATGGTGGTGACTCGTCGGTCGGTCAGTCAGTCAGGTCAGTCAGGTCAGGATGCGAAAAGCGGTGTCATTCGAACGCGGCGATGGCCGTCGGCGCGTCTTCGAGCGTTTCGGCGAGCGGTTCGAATTCGTTGACCGCATCGATCTCCGCGCCCATGGCGATATTCGTCACCCGTTCGAGAATCACTTCCACGACGACCGGCACCTTGAACTCGGAGAGCATCGCCTGCGCTTTTTTCAGCGCGGGCTGGATGTCCTCGGGTTTGAATACGCGCAGTGCCTTGCAGCCGAGGCCTTCAGCCACGGCGACATGATCGACGCCATAGCCGTTGAGCTCCGGAGCATTGATGTTTTCGAAAGCGAGCTGCACGCAGTAGTCCATGTCGAAAGCGCGCTGCGCTTGCCGGATCAGGCCCAGATACGAGTTGTTGACCACCACGTGCACATAGGGCAGGTTGAACTGCGCGCCGACGGCGAGCTCCTCGATCATGAACTGGAAGTCGTAGTCGCCCGAGAGCGCGACGATCGGACGCTGCGGGTCCGCCGCGCGCACGCCGAGCGCCGCCGGAATCGTCCAGCCGAGCGGTCCGGCCTGACCGCAGTTGATCCAGTTGCGAGCCTGGTAGACATGGAGGAATTGCGCGGCGGCGATCTGCGAGAGTCCGATCGTGCTGACGTAGCAGGTGTCGCGGCCGAACGCCTTGTTCATCTCCTCGTAGACGCGCTGCGGCTTGATCGGCACGTTATCGAAATGCGTCTTGCGGTGCAGCGTGCGCTTGCGTTCGCGGCAGGCCTCGGCCCATTCGGCGCGATCCTTCAGGCGGCCTTCGGCACGCCACTCGCGCGCCACTTCCACGAAGAGTTCGAGCGCGGCTTTGGCGTCCGAAACGATGCCCAGATCCGGGCCGAACACGCGTCCGATCTGCGTGGGCTCGATGTCCACGTGCACGAACTTGCGGCCCTTCGTATAGACCTCCACACTGCCGGTATGCCGATTGGCCCACCGGTTGCCGATCCCGAGCACGAAATCCGAGGCGAGCAGGGTGGCATTGCCATAGCGGTGCGACGTTTGCAGACCCACCATGCCGGCCATGAGCGGATGGTCGTCGGCGATCGCGCCCCACGACATCAGCGTCGGGATGACGGGCACGCCGAGCGTCTCGGCGAATTCGACGAGCAAGGCCTCGGCTGCCGCGTTGATGACGCCGCCGCCGGACACGATGAGCGGGCGCTCGGCGTCATTGAGCATGGTGAGCGCGGCCTCGATCTGGCCGCGTGTGGCCCGCGGCTTGTAGACCGGCAGCGGCTCGTAGGTTGCGATGTCGAACTCGATTTCGGCCAGTTGCACGTCGATCGGCAAATCGACGAGCACGGGGCCCGGGCGGCCCGAGCGCATGAGGTGAAACGCCTGCTGAAACACGCGCGGCACGAGCGCCGGCTCGCGAACGGTCACGGCCCACTTCGTGACGGGCTTGGCGATCGATTCGATATCGACGGCCTGGAAGTCTTCCTTGTAAAGCCGCGAGCGCGGCGCCTGGCCCGTGATGGCGAGAATCGGAATCGAATCGGCCGACGCGGAGTAGAGCCCGGTGATCATGTCCGTGCCGGCCGGCCCCGAGGTGCCGATGCACACGCCGATGTTGCCCGGCGCGGCGCGCGTATACCCCTCGGCCATGTGCGAAGCGCCTTCGACGTGACGCGCCAGCACATGACTGATGCCGCCCGCCTTTTTCAGTGCCGAATAAAGCGGATTGATCGCGGCGCCGGGCACACCGAAGGCGGTATCTATGCCTTCTTTCTCCAGCACGAGCACGGCGGCATCGATAGCTCTCATTTTCGGCATGAGTGTCTCCTGGTTTCTGTTCCTGATAGTTGAGTACTTCGTTGCAATCACTGTAAGTGGCCGAGAAAGGTTTGATAAGATCGCTTCGTGTCGATTGATCCGATACAAAAAGTATTGAATCAAGGTGGGGGATCGCTGGCTGGCTGCTCGGCCAGCCCGGCGTGACAGGGAGACTGAAAATGGATCGCTTCAAGCAGATCGAGACGTTCGTGCGCGTGGCCGACGCGGGCAGCCTCGCGGCGGCGGCGCTGGAAGAGGGCGTATCGCCGGTCATTCTCGGCCGACGCATCGATGCGCTCGAAAAACGGCTCGGCGTGAAGCTGATGTACCGTTCCACGCGCCGGCTCGTCGTGAGCGAGGAAGGGGCATCGTTCCTCGAACGGTGCAGAGGGCTCCTGACGGAATGGGAGCAGGCCGAAAACGAGCTGGCCGCGGGGCTGCGCGCCGTCGGCGGCCATCTGATCGTCTCCGCGCCGGCGGCTTTCGGGCGCAAGCATGTCGCGCCGCTCGCGCCGGCGTTCCTCATGGACAAGCCCGAGCTGAAAATCTCCTTCAACCTGACCGACAGAGTCGTCGATCTCGTGCGCGAGGGCTACGACTTGTCGATCCGGATCGGCGGGGCGGTCGATCCGTCTTTCGTGGCCGTCAAGCTCGCCTCGAATCGCCGCGTGGTCTGCGGCACGCCAGCCTATTTCGAGAAACATGGCCGGCCGAGGACACTCGAGGACCTGCTTCAGCACAATTGCCTGGCGTTCAACCTTCAAGGGGGGCAAAACCGCGGCTGGAACTTTCGGCGCGCCGGCAAGCTCGTGACGATGCGCGTCACCGGCACGCTCGACTGCAACGACGGCGAACTGCTGCACCGTTGGGCGCGCGAGGGGCTCGGGCTCGGCTGGCGCTCGACGTGGGAGATCGCGGAAGACCTCGAACGCGGCGAGCTCGAAACCGTCCTCGACGAGTTTGCGCTACCGGATTACGACATCCTGGCGGTCTACCCGCAGCAGCGCTACGTGCCGGCGAAGGTCCGGTACTTCATGGATTACCTGAAGGCCGTCTACGCACGGCCCGGCTACTGGATGGGCGGCGCGGGCGATGACCGCGCAGGTGATGACCGGATAGGCCGAGCGCCAAGTCATTGAAATATCACGGCAATCGCCGGCCGAAGGGCGAATGCAATTGCGTCTCCCACACAATTGGGTTACACTTTCGGGCTTCTCACTTGCCACACCGGTTGGGTTTTTTACCATCGACGCCCGGGTGGCTTCAATCCACAAGGAGTGTGTATGCGTCATTACGAAATCGTATTCGTCGTGCACCCCGATCAGAGCGAGCAGGTGCCCGCCATGATCGAGCGGTACAAGTCCACGATCACCACGCGTGGCGGTCAGATCCACCGCATCGAAGACTGGGGCCGTCGCCAACTGGCCTACATGATCGAGAAACTCGCGAAGGCTCACTACGTCTGCATGAACATCGAATGCGATCAGGCAACGCTCGAAGAACTCGAGCACGCATTCAAGTTCAACGACGCCGTGCTGCGCCACCTCATCGTCAAGATGAAGAAGGCCGAAACCGGCCCGTCGCCGATGATGAAGGAAGTGCAGCGCGAAGAAGCCAAGAAGGCGGCCGTCTCGTCGCAGCCGTCCGAAGCGCAGGCTTAACGGATTCACGTTAGAAGCCGCCAAGGTTTTTTCAGGCTCTTTACCGCTTTCGTGAACAGGCTGCAACTCACGGCCAGTGTGATCGAGCGCGAACCGCTGCGCTACACGCCGGCTGGCGTGCCGATCGCAAGCTGCACATTGCAGCACCGCGCGGAAGTCGTCGAAGCCGGTATCGCCCGGCAAGTCGAATTGACGATGCCCGCGGTGGCCGCGGGCGCCGCGAGCGGACAGCTCGAAAGCTGCGAGATGGGCGTAGAAGCGCTCTTCACGGGCTTTCTGGCCAAGAAAAGCCGTAACGCGAGAACCTTGGTGTTTCACATCACAGAATTGCAGGACATTGGAAAGGACTGAACATGCCCCGCCCTACTGGTAAGAAGTTCGACAAGCGCCGTCAGCAACAAAACCCGCTCTTCAAGCGCAAGAAGTTCTGCCGCTTCACGGCTGCTAGCGTCGAGTACATCGACTACAAGGACATCGAAACGCTGAAGGACTTCATCGGCGAAAACGGCAAGATCACGCCGGCTCGTCTGACGGGTACGAAGGCCCACTATCAACGCCAGCTCGATACGGCAATCAAGCGCGCACGCTTTCTCGCGCTGCTGCCGTACACGGATCTGCACAAGGCCTAAGCGGACGCCGGCACAAGGAGAATTCGAATGCAAATCATTCTTTTGGAAAAAGTCGTCAACGTGGGCAACCTCGGCGACATCGTCAAGGTGAAGGACGGTTATGCCCGTAACTTCCTGATCCCGCAGAAATTGGCCCGCCGTGCCACGAAGGACGCGATCGCCGAGTTCGAAGTCCGTCGCGCCGAGCTCGAAAAAATCGCCGGTGAAAAGCTTGCCGCCGCGCAAGCGCTCGGTGAAAAGATGTCGGGCCTGACGGTCCAGATCGCGCAGAAGGCCGGCGTCGACGGTCGCCTGTTCGGTTCGGTCACGAACGCGGACATCGCCGCAACGCTGACGAAGCAAGGCTTCGCTGTCGAGAAGGCGCAAGTGCGCATGCCGACGGGGCCGCTGAAGATGGTGGGCGACCACCCGGTGCAGGTTTCGCTGCATACGGACGTCGTAGTCGACGTCAACGTCTCGGTGCTCGGCGAGCACGCCTGACGCATGCTTGAACGCCGCACATGCTGCGGCGCCAAGCGAACGAGGGCAGGAGCCGGTTTTCGGCTACTGCCCTTTTTCGTTTCTGTGGCGGACGGCTCGCCATTTCGCGATAATTCCTCCCCATGAACGCACCGTCCAAAGACCCCCAGCTCGAGTCGCTCAAAGTCCCGCCGCATTCGATCGAGGCCGAGCAGTCCGTATTGGGCGGGTTGCTGCTCGACAACGCGGCGTGGGACCGCATCGCGGATTTCCTCTCCCAGAGCGATTTTTACCGCTACGACCACCGCCTCATTTACGAGCACATCGGCCGGCTCATCGCGTCCACGCGTCCCGCCGACGTCGTGACCGTCTACGAAGCGCTGACGAGCGCGGGCAAAGCGGACGAGGTTGGCGGGCTGTCCTATCTGAACGCACTGGCGCAGAACACGCCGAGCGCGGCGAATATTCGCCGTTACGCCGAGATCGTGCGAGACCGCGCCGTGTTGCGCCGCCTCGTCTCGGTGGCGGATGAAATTTCGGCGGACGCCTTCAATCCGCAGGGCAAGGAGGTTCGGCAACTGCTCGACGAAGCCGAATCGAAAGTTTTTTCGATTGCGGAAGACGGCGCGCGCGGCACGCAGGGCTTCCTCGAAATCGGTCCGCTGCTGACGCAGGTCGTCGAGCGTATCGACACGCTCTATCACACGGCCAATCCGAGCGACGTCACGGGCACACCGACGGGCTTCGTCGATCTCGATCGCATGACATCGGGCATGCATGGCGGCGAGTTGATCATCGTCGCCGGCAGACCGTCAATGGGCAAGACCGCGCTCTCGATGAACATCGGCGAGTACGTGGCGGTGGAATACGGTTTGCCGGTAGCGGTCTTTTCGATGGAAATGCCGGGCACGCAGCTCGTCATGCGGATGCTGGGCTCGGTCGGGCGGCTCGATCAGCACCGCATGCGCACTGGGCGGCTTACCGACGAAGATTGGCCCAAGCTCACGCATGCCGTGCAAAAGATGAGCGAGGCGCAACTGTTCATCGACGAGACGGGCGGCCTCAATCCGATGGAGCTGCGCTCGCGCGCGCGGCGGCTCGCGCGTCAATGCGGCAAGCTCGGGCTCATCATCGTCGATTATCTGCAACTGATGTCGGGCAGTTCGCCCGGCGAAAACCGTGCGACCGAAATCTCCGAAATATCGCGTTCGCTCAAGGGCCTGGCGAAGGAGCTCGATGTACCGGTGATTGCGCTGTCGCAGTTGAACCGAAGCCTCGAACAGCGGCCGAACAAACGGCCCGTGATGTCCGATCTGCGCGAATCCGGTGCAATCGAACAAGACGCGGACGTCATTCTGTTCATTTACCGGGACGAAGTTTACAACCCCGACAGTCCCGACAAGGGTACGGCCGAGGTCATCATCGGCAAGCAGCGTAACGGCCCGATCGGGCCCGTCAGACTGACATTCCTGGGCCAATACACGAAGTTCGACAACTTCGCCGGCGCACAGACTTTCCACGGCGGCGAGTGAGGGCAGCCAAGTGCAGCCCGACGACGACGAATTGCCTGTCATAAACGGTTGCAACCATTGGGGGAAGCGGCGCTACCCGGTACAATGTTGCGATTTTGTGTCAGTCACAGACGTCTCTCTCCCGGGATAGCCATGTTCGGTCGTTTCATGCCCACCGAGGGCAAATTCTTTGAAATCTTCAATGAGCACGCGAAGTGCATCGTTGCTGCGAGCGAAGAGCTCGAACGCCTGATCGACAACCTCGGCGAAGCCGAAGTGCACAAGCAGCGCGTACAGGTCAACGAAAAAGCGGCGGACAAGCTCACGCACGAAACCATCGACCTGCTGCACAAGACCTTCATTACGCCGCTCGATCGCGACGAAATCCATAAGTTGATCACGACGATGGATGACATCCTCGATCTCATGGAGGACGTCGCCACGGCCATCTCGCTCTACGATGTCCAGGCGTTGAGCTCCGAGGCGCGTGAACTCGCGCACATCTGCACGGGCACGTCCAAACATGTACAGCAGGCTGTCAACATGCTGTCGGACATGAGTCAGGCGCGTGCCATTCTGACGGCTTGCGAAGAGATCGATCGTCTGGAGTCGGAGGCTGACAGGGTCCTGCGCTCGGCTATGTCGAAGCTCTTTCGCGAGGAGGACGACGTCAAGACGCTGATCAAGGTGAAGGCGGTCTACGAACTGCTCGAAGCGGTCACCGACAAGTGCGAGGACGTCGCGAACATCATCGAAGGCATCGTGCTGGAAAACGCCTGAACGAGCCGACCGGACCTGACCGATGCATTCGATACAGATTTCGCTGTGGGCGCTTGCGACGCTCATCGCCGTTGCCCTTCTTTTCGATTTCATGAACGGCTTTCACGATGCGGCGAACTCGATCGCCACCGTCGTGTCGACCGGGGTGCTGAAGCCTCAACAAGCGGTGGCATTCGCGGCGGCCTGCAATGTCATCGCCTATTTCATCTTCCACCTGAAGGTCGCCCAAACAGTCGGTAAAGGAACGATCGATCCACAGATCGTCGACCATTACGTCGTCTTCGGCGCTCTCGTCGGCGCCATCATCTGGAACATTTTGACCTGGCGTTTCGGCATTCCTTCGAGTTCGTCGCATGCATTGATCGGCGGCCTCGTCGGTGCGGCGCTGGCGAAGTCGGGGTGGTGGGCGCTGAATCTCAACGGGCTCATCAAGACGGTCGCCTTCATTTTCATTTCGCCGCTGCTCGGCTTCGTGCTCGGCTCGTTTTTCATGCTCGCGGTTTCGTGGATCTACTTTCGCACCCCGCCGAGCAAGGTGGACCGTCGTTTCCGGCGCCTGCAATTCATTTCCGCGGGACTCTACAGCCTGGGCCACGGCGGCAACGACGCGCAGAAAACGATCGGCATCATCTGGATGCTGCTGATCGCGACCGGCTTTGCCTCGGCCACAGCCGATGCGCCACCGGTCTGGGTGATCGGCCTGTGCTACCTGTCGATGGGCCTCGGTACGCTTTTCGGGGGCTGGCGGATCGTGCGCACGATGGGGCAAAAGATCACCAAGCTCAAGCCGGTCGGAGGCTTCTGTGCCGAAGCAGGCGGTGCGATTACGCTGTTCACCGCCTCGGCGCTCGGCGTGCCCGTTTCGACGACGCATACGATCACGGGCGCAATCGTCGGTGTGGGCGCGACGCAAAAGCTTTCGGCCGTGCGATGGGGCGTGGCCGGCAATATCGTGTGGGCATGGGTGCTGACGATTCCCGCCTCAGCGGTCCTGGCCGCGGCGGCCTGGTGGGTCGGGCAGCGTCTGCTCTAGACTGCGGCGCGTCGGTGCAGGTTACTTGCTGGTCGCGAAACGGGCGATAGGGTCGTCGTTCGCCGACGCCGCGTCCGCATCAGCGGCTGCGGCGGTGGGCGCGCTAGTATCGGCCCACGGATCGTCGCGTTCGGAAAGCGGCTTATAGTGCTGCATCCTCGCCAGTGCCTGCGCCGGCGTTTCGACGTCCTCCGCGGGTCCGGCTTCGGTTCGGGCGGTGGAAACGGGAGCCGTCGGCTGCCGGGGCGCGGCAAGATAAGTCGGCGCATCGAAGGGAGCCGGCTGACCAACCGGCGGCGCCATGCGCCGGATGCCGTCGAAGCGCTTCGCCCAGTAGGGATTCGTCAAATAATCGATCCGCACCGTGCCGCCCGTCGAAGGGGCATTGACGAAACGCAGCTTGCCGACATAGATGCCCACGTGCGAGTGGGGCCTGCCCGACGTATTGAAAAAAACCAGATCGCCGGCTGCGATTTCGTCGGGGTCGATCGGCTCGCCGCGCTCGCTCATCGCCGCTGTCGTGCGCGGCAGTTTGACGTCCGCGGCACGGCCGAACACATATTGCACGAGCCCGCTGCAATCGAACCCGCTGGCCGGCGTATTGCCGGCCCAGCGATAGGGCACGCCTACGAGGCTCATCGCCTGGACGGAAATCTCCTCGCGGCCGATCGAATGATCGACGAAATTCGGCAAGCCGCGCGGCTTCGTGCGCCACGCCTCTCCAGGCGCGTTGGAGCGCGCGGTATTCGTCGGGACGCTCGAACACGCGGCCAGAAGTAGTGAGACGGAAGCGAGAAGGGCAAGTCGTCGCATGGCGCAGCGGCTAAGCGGCGTCGATTTCTCGGACGCAAGGCAGAGGAATGGACTGGTGCGACCGATAGTAGCCCGTTGGACGGGCGTGCGGCAAGATTTCCTGAGAAATCACTTGAAGTTTGGATGAAAAGCGTTGCAATCGATGGACGTTTTCGCTTCGATCCACGGATTTGCGTAGGCGGTGCGTCCAGCGACGGCCCGGTCGGGGCAGCCCCCAAAAAAAAGCCCGGCCGGGGCCGGGCTTTGACGCGATGTCTGATGCGAGCGCTCGCTTGTCGCCTGCGTGTCAGAGAATGTCGGACGCGTAGTCGGCGAGCCGCGAACGTTCGCCGCGCGCGAGCGTGACGTGGCCGCTGTGAGCCCAGCCCTTGAAGCGGTCGACCACATAGGTGAGGCCTGAGCTGCCTTCGGTCAGATAGGGCGTATCGATCTGCGCGATGTTACCGAGGCAGACGATCTTCGTGCCGGGGCCCGCGCGCGTGACCAGCGTCTTCATCTGTTTCGGCGTCAGGTTCTGCGCTTCGTCGATGATCAGGTACTTGTCGACGAAGGTGCGCCCACGCATGAAGTTCATGCTCTTCACTTTCAGCCGCGAGCGGATCAGTTCTTGCGTAGCGGCGCGTCCCCATTCGCCCGCGTTGTCGTCCGTTTTTTGCAGGACTTCGAGGTTATCGTCGAAAGCGCCCATCCACGGCTGCATCTTCTCTTCCTCGGTACCGGGCAGAAAGCCGATGTCCTCGCCGACGGGCACCGTGGCGCGCGTGACGATGATCTCGTTGTAGCGCTTCTCGTCCAGCACCTGTGCGAGCCCCGCTGCCAGCGCGACGAGCGTCTTGCCGGTACCGGCCTGGCCAAGCAGCGTCACGAAGTCGATATCGGGATTCATCAGCAGATTGAGCGCAAAGTTCTGCTCGCGGTTGCGCGCCGTGATGCCCCACACGTTGTTCTTGTGGTGGCTGTAGTCGCGCAAGGTCTGCAAAAGCGCCGTCTTGCCGTTGATCTCGCGCACGATGGCGTGGAATGCCGGCTCCCCGTTGGTGGGTTCCAGATAGACGAATTCGTTGACGAGCAACGAGGAACAGGCCGGGCCGGTCACGCGGTAGTAGGTCGTGCCGGTCTTGTTGTCCTGCCAGCTTTCCATGCCCTTGGCATGCTTCGTCCAGAAATCCTGCGGGAGCGAACGAATGCCGGAGAAGAGCAGGTCCTTGTCTTCGAGGACTTGATCGTTGAAGTAATCTTCGGCGGGCAAACCCAGGGCGTGCGCCTTGATCCGCATGTTGATGTCTTTCGACACCAGGACGACTTGCCGATCCGGGCGATCGCGCTGAAGCGCGCGAACCACGCCGAGAATCTGGTTGTCGGCCTTGCCCTGCGGGAGCCCTTCCACGGGCGCGATATCGTTGAGCGTCGTCTGGAAGTAGAGTTGGCCCAGCGCCTCGCGGCTGCCTAGCCTTGCAAGCGGCAGCCCTTCCGCGATCGGCCCGGCATTCGCGACGAGCGCGTCGAGCGTGCGGCTGACCTGGCGTGCGTTGCGCGCGACCTCCGACATCCCTTTCTTGTGGTTGTCGAGCTCCTCGAGCGTCATCATCGGCAGATAGACGTCGTGTTCCTCGAACCGGAAGAGGCAGGTCGGGTCATGCATCAGCACGTTCGTGTCGAGCACGAAGAGCTTTCGCACTTCCGTTTCCGCATCGCTCTTGCGAGAACGTGTCGGGCTGGGCTTGGCGTTGGCGCCGCGCGCAATATTGGCGGCCGAGCGCGCATCGCTGGCGGGTTCCTCTTGCCGGGCGACAGGTTGCGGCTGGGGCACCGGCTGCAGCAAAGCTGCCGTCTGCTTGGATTTTCGGGTACGCCCAGCCGGTGCGCCGGTATCGTCGTTGGACGAAGCGGCCACGGGCGTTTGTACGGGCCGCAGCGTGGTGGCCGAGTTGGCCGCGCGCGCCAGCGGCTCGGCGACGTCCGTCGAGCCGCTGATCGTGTCGAATTCGGCCGCTTCTGCTTGCTCCCCTGCAATGCCCTGTTTCTTCGCGTTTTTTGCAGGCCGGGCTTTGGCCTTGAATTCATCCGGCGGCAACAGATTGCCGAGCTTGCTGGGCGGGGTAGGCAAAGGCATGGTTTCCCTCAATGAATCGGGTCGCATATCGTACGCTGCCCCGCCGCGGCTCGATCGGGCTGCAAATGGGGGCCATTCGAGCCGCGGCGGGGTAGCGCGCTGTCAGTTTCGAAACGCCGGTTCGCCTAGATTTCGATCGACTCCTTCAGAGCAAAATAAAAAAGCCGCCGCCCCGGCTGAAACGGAGCAAGCGGCTCGACTTCGAGCGTCGTGCGGCGCCTTGCGAGTGAAACCTCTGCGGTGTTCGACAACGCCAGCGCGGCAACGGCGGAAACTGGGTGAATGCGGACTCATTGCAACGCAATATAACGCGCGTCAAAGTCCTTGTACAGCTTCGAGGATTTCGTCGACATGCCCCGGTACCTTGACGCCGCGCCATTCGCGCCGTAGCACGCCTTCGGCGTCGATGAGAAAGGTCGAGCGTTCGATGCCGCGCACCTCTTTGCCGTACATCTTTTTCATCTTGATGACGTCAAAGAGCTTGCAAAGCGTTTCGTCAGCGTCCGAGATCAGCGGAAACGGCAATTCCAGCTTCGCCTTGAAGTTGTCATGCGAGCGCAGGCTGTCGCGCGAAACGCCGACGATCTCCGCGCCGGCTTTCTTGAATTTGGGATACAGATCGCGGAACTGCAGACCCTCGGTCGTGCAACCCGGGGTGTTGTCCTTGGGATAGAAATACAAGACCAGCTTCTTGCCCCTCAGCGCGGACAGCGCGAAGTCGCCGCCGGTCGCGGCGGCCGTGAAATCAGGGACGGGTTGGTCGACTGCAATGGGCACCTGGTTCTCCTTTCTTACTGCGCAAGGCATTCTCATTCTTCTATCGGGTATCGACAACGAGGCGCGCTTGCCTGAAGGCGCGCTGCACCGCACGCGCGCCTCAGTCGGGCTGGACGATCAACTCGCCCGAGCGCCCCGGAATTTCGCCCCACGTGACAGGGTACGATGGCAGCGATTCGCGGTCCAGCGCCGCATGGTAGTCGCCCATTGTCGCAAACGTGTGACCCTGTGCGCGCCACCCCGCGAGCAGTTGCTCGAATACCGGCGCGAGCTTTTGCCCTTCCAGTTCCGCATGCAGCGTAAAGACCTGATCGTGGGGATTATGCTCGGTCGAAGCGAGCAGCCGCGCGGCGACGCTGGTTTCGTCGAGCCCATCGACGCCGATCAATTCGTCGAGCGTCGAAAGCGTCGTCGGCAACTGGACATGGGCGAGGGCGCGCCCGCCAACGACCGGGCGATACGGCCCGTGGCCACGCCCGTCGGATGCATACCGCATGCCCCAGGCATCGATCTGTTCGAACGCATGCTCGTTCATCTGCCAGCCAGCGGCGCCGTGCGTGGCAGGCGCCGCGCCGAAGATCGTCACGAATCGTTCGTGGCACTTGTTCATTTCCCGCAGCGTCCACTCGCGCGACTGATTGCGGACGTTGTCCTGCCAGTAGACGTGGTCCCAGGTGTGGATGCCGCATTCGAAGCCGGACTCATGAATGGCCCGCATCTCGGCCGCCGCCCGCACGCCGATGTCCGGCCCGGGCAGCAGCACGCCATACATGAGTTGCCGCACGCCGTAGTGCTCGACCACCGACGTGCGCGACACCTTTTTCAGAAACCCGGGGCGGAAGACGCGCCGCAATGCCCAGCCCGTGTGATCGGGACCGAGGCTGAAGAGAAAGGTCGCGCGGGCCTTGTAGCGATCGAACAGGCGCGCGAGATTCGGCACGCCCTCACGCGTGCCGCGCAGCGTATCGACGTCGATCTTGAGGACGATGCGAGCCAACGGGGCGCCCGCGCGTTATTGCTGTTCGACGAGCGCGCGTGCCAGCTCGACATGGCCGCGATAGGCTTCGAAGATCTTGCGCAAGGCGTCGTCGAACGTGGCCAGCGGTGCCCAGCCGAGATCGGCCATCGTGTTCTCGATCTTGGGCACACGGTTCTGAACGTCCTGGTAGCCCTCGCCGTAGTAGGCGCCCGACGAAGTCTCGACGAGCTTCACCGCTTTTGCCGATTCGGCGTACTCCGGGTACTCCGCCGCCAGTGCGAGCATCTTGTGCGCCAATTCGCGCACCGAGAAGTTGTTCTTCGGGTTGCCGATGTTGTAGATCTTGCCCGATGCGATGCCGGCCGGATTATCGATGATTTTCATGAGGGCGCTGATGCCGTCGTCGATATCGGTGAAGGCCCGCTTTTGCGAGCCTCCATCGACGAGGCTGATATTCTCGCCGCGCACGATGTGCCCGAGGAACTGCGTGACCACGCGCGAGCTGCCTTCCTTCGGCGTGTAGATCGAATCGAGGCCAGGCCCGATCCAGTTGAACGGCCTGAAGAGCGTGAAATCGAGCCCCTCCTGCATGCCGTAACCCCAGATCACGCGGTCCATCAACTGCTTCGAGCAGGCGTAGATCCAGCGCGGCTTGTTGATCGGGCCATAGGTGAGCGGCGAGGCGGCCGGATCGAACTCTTCATCGGCGCACATGCCGTAGACCTCGGACGTCGACGGGAAAACGAGGTGCTTGCGGTACTTCACCGCCGAGCGGACGATCGGAAGATTCGCTTCGAAGTCGAGCTCGAACACGCGCAGCGGCTGCTGCACGTAGGTGGCCGGCGTGGCGATCGCAACGAGCGGCAGGATCACGTCGCACTTTTTGACGTGATACTCGACCCACTCCTTGTTGATCGTGATGTCGCCTTCGAAGAAGTGCATCCTCTCATGGTTCGCGAGCTCGCCGAGCCGGTCCGTCTGCATATCCATGCCGAAGACTTCCCAGTCGGTCGTTTCGAGGATTCGCTTGGACAGGTGATGGCCGATGAAGCCATTGACGCCGAGAATCAGGACTTTTTTAGCGGAACCTTCGGTTTTCATGAATGACGGATGCGGTGAGTGAGCTCAGTGAGCTGGGTGAATTGGGCAGGAGTGACCACGACCGTTTTCCCGTCGTGCGCGTGCCACAACTCCGAGATGGCGATGGCGCGTGCATTGCCGCACAGGCCGAAAAGCGCATTATCGCTTACGTGCAGACCCGGGGGCAAATTCGCGAGGGCGGCAACACGTGCGTCCCCGATCGGCGCGAGCCGGGCCCGGGCCACGATGAAGCGTTCGTCACCGATGTCGGTGAATGCGCCCGGGTAGGGCGGCGCGCCGGCGCGCACGAGGTTGTAGACACGCTCGGCCGGCAACGACCAATCGATGCGGCCGTCTTCGGGCTTGCGCCCGCCGTAGTAGCTGCCGTTTGCGATGTCGTTCGGCAGATGCGGGGCCTCGCCCGCAAGCAGCGCGGGAAGCACGCGCCAAAGCGTCTGCTCGGCTGCGACCGTCACTTTGTCGAACACCTGCTGCGCCGTGTCGTCGGGCAAGATCGGCACGCTCGTCTGGCCGACGATGGCGCCTGCATCGGGCTTGACGCTCATTTCGTGCAGCGTTGCGCCGGTTTCCGTCTCTCCGTTCAGCACCGCCCAGTTCGTCGGCACGCGCCCGCGATATTTGGGCAGCAGCGATCCGTGCATGTTGTAGGCGCCGCGCGGCGCGAGCGCGAGCACATCGATCGGCAGCATGTGCCGGTAGTAGAACGAGAAAATGAACTCAGGCTGAGCGCGGCGTACCGCGTCGCGCAAGATGTCGCCGGTCGGCTCGCGCGGCGTGATCGTCTCGATTCCGTACTCGGCGGCCACGGCCGCCACGCTTTCGAACCAGATGTTCTCTAGCGGGTTGTCCTCGTGCGTCACGACGAGTGCGACATCGACCCCGCGCGCCAGCAGCACCCGCAGGCAGCGGGCACCGACGTTGTGGTAGGCGAAAACGACGGCGCGCGGTTTCATCGATGCGAGTCTCCCTGCGCGATGTGTTCGCCCGAGGGAGCGGGCGTCGTGACCGCTGCGAAGGGCGTAGGCAGTGCCTCTCGTGCCTCGAGCACGGTTTGGATCAGATAGCGTGGGCGGTCGCGCACCTGCTGGTAGATCCGGCCGATATACTCGCCGAGCAGCCCGAGCGCGAAGATGATGACGCCGAGCATGAAGAACGTGATGGCGAACAGCGTGAACACGCCCTGGACTTCCGCACCGATGACGAAGCGGCGAATGACGAGCAGCAGGAACAGCCCGGCCGAACCCATCGAAAGGATCACACCGATGAACGACAGCCACTGCAGCGGGACGACCGAAAAGCCCGTTACAAGGTCGAAATTCAGCCGGATGAGGCTGTAAAACGAGTACTTCGATTCGCCCGCAAAGCGTTCCTCGTGAGCGACTTCGATTTCGATCGGGTTTTGCGCGAATGTATAGGCGAGCGCGGGAATGAACGTGTTGACCTCGCCGCAGCGGTTGATCGTATCGATGATCTGCCGGCTGTAGGCGCGCAGCATGCAGCCTTGGTCGGTCATGCGGATGTGCGTGATCCGTTCGCGCAGGCGGTTCATCGCACGAGAAGCCTTGCGCCGCCAGAGCGTATCTTGCCGCTCGCGCCGGATCGAGCCGACGTAGTCATAACCCTCGCGCATCTTCTCCACGAGCTTGCCGATCTCCTCGGGCGGGTTTTGCAACTCGGCATCGAGCGTCAGCACGATCGCCCCGCGCGATTGCTCGAAACCCGCGAGAATCGCCATGTGCTGCCCGTAATTGCCGTTCAACAGAACGACGCGCGTGGTATCGGGGCGCGCGCGAAACTGCTCGGCGAGCATTGCCGCCGATTTGTCGCGGCTGCCGTCATTGACGAAGATGACTTCATAGGTCGTGCGCAGCGCGTCGAGCGCGGGATACAGACGCGCGAAAAGCGCCTTGAGGCCGGCTTCTTCGTTGTAGACCGGGATGATCACCGACACTTCAGGATGCGTCGAACGATATTCCGTATAAGTCATGTCCGCTTATTTCCCGTGATGTTCGCAGATTTCATTGACGGCGGCGGTGACGCGAGCCACATCGGCTTCGGTCATTTGCGTGAAAAGCGGCAGCGTGAGCGTAGACGCGCCGTAGCGCTCGGCGTGCGGGAACATGCCCGGTGCGAAGCCGCGCGCGCGATAAAGCGTGAACAGATGGATGGCGGGGTAATGCACGCCCGTGCCAATGCCATATGTGTCATGCATCTTCTGCATGAAGCCGGCGCGATCGATCGTGAGCCGCGCGAGCGGTAGGGCGATCTGGAACATGTGCCAGTTGCCGTTTTCGAAGTCGCGCACGGGCAGCCCGATACCGAGCGCGCTCGCGGCGCCGTTTTCGAACCCTTCGAAATATGCCCGCGCCAGCGTCTTGCGTTGCGCGACGAAGCGCTCGAGCCGCGCCAATTGCCCGAGCCCCACGCGCGCCGCCACGTCGGTCAGGTTGTACTTGCCGCCAAGCAGATCGCAGTCCATGCCGTCGTAGCCCGTACGGGTGATGCCTTGCAACCGGTACTTGCGCGCGAGTTCGGCTTCGTGTTCGTCGTTGAGCACGAGCGCGCCCCCTTCGATGGAGGTCAGATTCTTGTTCGCGTGAAAGCTGAACGAGACGAGGTCACCGAGCTTGCCGATGCGCTCGCCGCCCCAGGTGGCGCCGATCGCCTGCGCTGCGTCCTCGACGACACGCAGCTTGTAGGTGCGCGCGATCTCGTAGAGCCGGTCCATATCGACGGGCAGCCCGGCAAGATAGACCGGAATGATCGCCTTCGTGCGCGGCGTGATGGCCTGTTCGATGAGATTCAGATCGAGATTGCGGGTGAGCGGATCGATATCGACGAAAACCGGTGTCGCCCCGACCTCGAGGATGACGTTCGCTGTCGCGACCCATGAAATGGGCGACGTGATGACCTCGTCGCCGGGGCCGATCCCCGCGATGCGCAAGCCGATTTCGAGCGTGGCCGTGCCCGAATTGAACGTGCGCACGGGACGGCCCCCACAGAACTCGGACAATTGTTTCTCGAAAGCCGTGTTCTGAGGGCCGGTGGTGATCCAGCCGGAGCGCAGCACGTCGGCTACGCCCTGAATCGTGTCCTCGTCGATCTCGGGCCGCACGAACGGCAAAAAGGGGAGGGCTTGCTGGGTCATGAATGATGAATGCTGTGCATGGATAAAAAGAACGGGGCAGCCGGTGAGGCTTAGCTGCGCGCGAGGACCACGACGCCGACCAGAATAATGGCAATGCCTGCCAGCCGGTGTACCGACAGCGCTTCGCCGAACAAATACCAGGCTGCAAATGCGTTGACGACGTAGCCGAGCGAAAGCATCGGATAGGCAACCGACACGTCGACGCGAGACAGCCCGACGACCCAGACAGCCACGCTGACGACGTAGCAGGCCAGACCGCCGACGATCGGCACCTGGGTGGCGAGTTTCAGGCCAATGGGCACAATGTTCGCACGGGTGAATTCGAAGTGTCCAACGGCGTTCACGCCGGCCTTGAGCAGCAACTGCGCGCCGGCGTTCAGTGTCACGCCGGCCAGAATGCAAAATAGCGAAATTGGGTTCATTGGAAATCGCGGAGGCGCCGCACGCGCGGCGCCGACAGGTTCGGATTCGGATTCGGATTCAGATGCAGCTTCATGGGGCGCCGGGTTTCTCCACGACCACGCGGCGCGTGTCGCGCACAATGACGTGCATCGGCACATGGGCGGCCGCCAGTTCGTCGTAGCGCGAGAGGGTCATGACCGCCAGCCCGTACGGCGCGGCCTTCCAGCGCTCGATCCATTCGGCGATGGTCGGGACCCATTTTTGCGGTTCCTGGTGGACGCCGAACGTCAGTTCGTTCGCGTCCTGGACCATGATCGTCGTATGGCCGACGTAAAACGGCAACGTGTGATCGAGCAGGCCGACGGAGTAGAACGGTGCGTCGGCCGGCAGCCGCGCAAGTGCCGCTTTGACGGCCGGTGCGAGGAGCGCACCGGAACTATACCGGCCGAATGCTTCGTGGCCCGTGCCCGCGATGGTCGCCAGCATCAGCCACGCCGCGGCGAATGCGGTTGCCGAAGGCAGCACCGAAGCCTGCGCGCGCCGGTTGATCCAGAGCGCCACCAGCGTGAGCGCGGCGGCGACGCCCACCGCCGCGAACACCCAGTTGCGAAATTCCAGATAAAGCGCGTTCGGCGTGCGGGCATCGCCAAAGCGGCCGATGAAGATCGCCCCGACGGCGACGATCGCCAGCAGGGCGAGATAGCCGAGCAGATGGCGGCGCCACGCATCGCGCGAAACATGCGGCAAATAGGCGCCGATGACGAGGGCCAACGCAGGGGCGATCGGCAGCACGTACGAAACGAGCTTCGAATGCGATACGCTGAAAAAGACGAAGATGAAGGCCGTCCAGACGAACAGCAGCATCGCGGGCCTGAAGCCGTTGGCCTCGCGCGGCGCGTGTGCCGCGTGACGCAGGCTTTGCGCCGCGATCGACAGCCACGGCAGGAAACCGACGAGGACGACCCAGACGAAATAATGGATTGGCCCAGGGCGGTGCTGGTCGGGCGTGAGGTAGCGCTCGAATTGCTGGACGACGAAGAAGAAATTGAAGAATTCCGGGTTGCGCAGCTGAACGAGCACGAACCAGGGCGCGGCGATGGCGAAGAAGACGACGAGCCCGCTCGCGAGATGAAGGCGCTTCCAGATGGCCCAGTCGCGCTCGATCAGCGTGTAAAAGACGAGCGTGGCACCGGGCAGGATGAGCCCGACGAGCCCTTTCGAGAGTACGGCCAGCGCCATGGCCGCCCAGCATGCCCACATCCACGCGCGGCGCTCGCGCGTGGCGGCGTCGGCGCGCTGGGCGAGCAGCAACGTGCACAGCGCGCATTCCATCCAGAACGAGAGGCCCATGTCGAGCGTGTCGAAGTGCCCCATCAGGTTCCAGTAGGGCGCGCTCGCCAGCACCAGCGCCGTGGCGAAACCCGCGGCGGGGCCCACGAGCCGCCGGGCCGTGAAGCCGGCGAGCAATACGCCGGCGAAGCCTGTCAATGCCGTGTAGAGCCGGGCTTGCCACTCGCCGATGCCGAACCAGGCGAACGTCAGGGCGTTGGCCCAGGTCTGCAGCGGCGGCTTTTCGAAGTATTTGTAGCCGTTGTAGCGCGGCGTGATCCAGTCGCCCGTGACGAGCATCTCGCGGGCCATTTCGGCGTAGCGGCCTTCGTCGCTCGGCACGAGATGCCGCAAGCCGAGCGGCGCGAACCAGATGATGGCCAGCGCGAGGATGAGCAAGGCGATGGCGACGCGGCCCGCCGGCAACTGCTGCGCGAGGCCCGCGCCGTACGGGGCGTGGCCGTCTGCCGGACTGGCGCCCGCGGCGCGGGAGTAACGTTGAAGCGGCATGAGTCGGAATCCGTTTAGCGAAGCCGCGGCAGCGGCCAATGGGTATGGACGGTACGGCGCGCCGCCGGCGCACGGCCGGCTCCTCGCACCGCTGAGAGCGCCGCCGCTACGGCTGCGCTCCCGGACGCGGCACGGCACGCGCGGCGAACCGTCATCGCTCGATGAGCAGCGCCGCGGCGACCCGGCGGCCTTCGGCCATCAGAATGTTGTAAGTCCGGCAGGCGGCCATGAAATCCATCGATTCGACGCCAATGCGTCGCGCCGTGAGTGCGGCCGTCAGACGCGGATGCGCAAACCGCAGGCGTGCGCCGGTGCCGAAGACGACCACCTCGGGCTCGGTGGCCAGCACGATCTCGAAGTGTTCCACGCTCAGCATGTCGAACGAGGAGACGGGCCAGTCGACGACGGGCGCGTCCGGCACCACGACGACGCTGCTTTCGTGGCGCTGGAGATTGATCTCCACATAGTGGGCGCCGTAACCGGTGACCGTGTTCAGGGCGCCGCTCGAATCCTGGTGTAATTTCAAATCCGTTTTTTCCGTAGTTTCCCGGCTGGCTTTCGGCTCCTAGCGATTGTGCATTGCGAAAGTTGGCCGAAATCCGCTAAATTATAACTTTTTAGCCGCCTGGCGGCGCCCTTTGCATCGCGATTGCCGCGCGGGGAGTCTGGCAACGAGCGCCAAAAGCGCTGACGCGTTGGCCCGCCTCGCGTGCTCTCCCACCCGGTGAATTCGCCGCCGCGCCCGGCACCGTCCTGGCGCGTCCGGCGCCTCGGCTGCCAGCGCTTTCGCCCCTTCAGGCCTTTCCCGAGGAACAGTGTCGCCGTGAAACCGATTCTCAAATCGAACAAGCTGTTGAATGTCTGCTACGACATCCGCGGGCCCGTGCTCGAGCACGCCAAGCGCCTCGAGGACGAAGGTCACAAGATCATCAAGCTCAACATCGGTAACCTCGCCCCGTTCGGCTTCGATGCGCCCGAGGAAATCGTCCAGGACATGATCCGCAATCTGCCCGCTTCGTCGGGTTATTCGGATTCGAAGGGCGTGTTCGCGGCGCGCAAGGCGATCATGCACTACACGCAGCAAAAGGGCGTGGCGGGGGTCGAGCTCGACGACATTTACATCGGCAACGGCGCGTCCGAACTGATCGTGATGGCCATGCAGGGCTTGCTCAACGACGGCGATGAAGTCTTGCTGCCGGCGCCCGACTATCCGTTGTGGACGGCCGCGGTGAGCCTGTCCGGCGGCACGCCCGTGCACTATCTGTGCGACGAATCGAACGGCTGGATGCCCGATCTCGACGATGTGCGCGCGAAAATCACGCCGAACACGCGCGCGCTCATCATCATCAACCCGAACAATCCGACGGGTGCGCTCTACTCGGACGAATTGCTGCTCGATTTGCTCGAGATCGCGCGCCAGCACGGCCTCGTCATTTTCGCCGACGAGGTCTACGACAAGATCGTCTACGACGGCAAGAAGCACACGTCGGTCGCCGCATTGTCCGAGGACGTGCTGACGGTCACCTTCAACAGCCTCTCGAAGAGCTACCGTTCGTGCGGCTACCGCGCCGGCTGGATGTACGTCTCGGGGTTGACAGGCGAGAACCGCCGGCGTGCAAAAGACTACTTCGAGGGGCTCGGCATCCTCGCCTCGATGCGCCTTTGCCCCAATGTGCCGGGACAGTACGCCATTCAGACCGCGCTGGGCGGCTATCAGAGCATCGACGATCTCATCATGCCGGGCGGGCGGCTGCACAAGCAGCGCCAGATTGCGTACGAGATGCTCAATGCGATCCCGGGCGTCAGCTGCGTGAAGCCCGAGGCCGCGCTGTACATGTTTCCGCGGCTCGACCCGAAGGTCTATCCGATCCAGGACGATCAGCAGTTCGTGCTCGATCTGCTGCTGGAAGAGCGTGTGTTGCTCGTGCAAGGCACGGGTTTCAACTGGCCGAGCCCCGATCACTTCCGGGTCGTGTTCCTGCCGAACGCCGACGATCTGACCGATTCGATCAACCGCATCGCGCGGTTTCTCGAGGGCTACCGCAAACGTCACAGCATGTGACGCTACGCGAGGCGCGGGCGCAAGACACACTCATCAACGCATTATCCAATCGACTCAGACGCTGCATGGAACCGATCAAAGTTGGCCTGTTGGGCTTCGGCACGGTAGGAAGCGGCACCTTCACGGTGCTGCGGCGCAATCAGGAAGAAATCAAACGCCGCGCCGGCCGCGGCATCGAAATCGCTCGCATCGCCGTGCGCAACCCGGCCAAGGCGCTTGCCGCCCTGGGCGAGGCCGCGAGCGATGTGCAAGTCGGTGCCGATTTCAACGCCGTCGTGGACGATCCGGCGATCGGCATCGTCGCCGAGATGATCGGCGGCAGCGGTATCGCGCGCGAACTCGTGCTGCGCGCCATCGCCAACGGCAAGCATGTCGTCACTGCGAACAAGGCGCTGCTGGCCGTGCATGGCACCGAGATTTTCGCGGCGGCGCGCGAGAAAGGCGTGATGGTGGCGTTCGAGGCGGCCGTGGCGGGCGGCATTCCGATCATCAAGGCACTGCGCGAGGGCCTGACGGCCAATCGCATTCAGTACATCGCGGGCATCATCAACGGAACGACGAATTACATTCTTTCGGAGATGCGCGAACGCGGTGTCGACTTCGCGACAGCGCTTGCGGGTGCGCAGGCGCTCGGTTATGCCGAAGCGGACCCGACCTTCGATGTCGAAGGCATCGACGCCGCGCACAAACTCACGATCATGAGCGCCATCGCGTTCGGCGTGCCGATGCAATTCGATCGCGCCTACGTCGAAGGCATCTCGAAGCTCGATGCCACCGATCTCAAGTACGCCGAAGACCTCGGTTATCGCATCAAGCTGCTTGGCATCACGCGGCGCACGGCTCGCGGCATCGAGTTGCGCGTGCACCCTACGCTCATTCCCGCCAAGCGCCTCATCGCGAGCGTCGAAGGCGCCATGAACGCGGTCGAAGTGCATGGCGATGCTGTCGGCGCGACGCTTTACTACGGCAAGGGCGCGGGCGCGGAACCGACGGCATCGGCCGTCGTGGCCGATCTCGTCGACGTGACCCGCCTGCATACGGCGGATCCCGAGCATCGCGTGCCGCACCTCGCGTTCCAGCCGCAAAGCCTGTCGGATACGCCGGTGCTGCCGATCGAAGAGGTCACGAGCGGCTATTACCTGCGCCTGCGCGTGGCGGATGTGACAGGCGTGCTCGCCGATGTCACGCGCCTGCTTGCGGACGCGGGCATTTCCATCGATGCCATGCTGCAACGCGAAGCGGAGCAGGTCGCCGGGGACGGGCAGACGGACGTCGTCATCATCACGCACGAGACGCTCGAGAAAAACGTCAATGCGGCCATCGCTCGGATCGAGGCGCTCGCGACCGTCGTCTCGAACGTCACGAAACTGCGCATCGAAGCGCTCGCCTGAGCCGAAGAGAGATTCCTTATGAACTACATTTCGACGCGTGGCGCCGGCATCGGCGAGCGCCATACGTTCTCCGACATCCTGCTGGGTGGTCTCGCGAAGGACGGCGGTCTGTACCTGCCGGCTGAATACCCTCGTGTCTCGACCGAGGAACTCGCGCGCTGGCGCGCTCTGCCTTATGCCGACCTCGCCTTCGAAGTCCTGTCGAAGTTCACCGACGACATCCCGGCCGACGATCTGCGCGCGCTGACGCGGCGCACCTACCGCGCCGACGTCTATTGCAACGCGCGCTCGGGCGACGACGCCGAGGCGATCACGCCGGTGAGGCAGCTCGGGGTGGAGAACGGCGCGCCGCTCGCACTCGTCGAGCTGTCGAACGGTCCGACGCTTGCGTTCAAGGACATGGCGATGCAACTGCTCGGCAATCTGTTCGAGTATGCGCTCGCGAAGCATGGGCAGACGCTGAACATCCTCGGCGCCACATCGGGCGACACGGGCAGCGCGGCTGAGTATGCGATGCGTGGCAAGGCCGGCGTGCGCGTTTTCATGCTTTCGCCGCATCGCAAGATGAGTGCGTTCCAGACGGCGCAGATGTACAGCCTGCAAGAGCCGAACATCTTCAACATTGCCGTCGAAGGCGTCTTCGACGACTGCCAGGACATCGTGAAGGCGGTGTCGAACGATCACGCGTTCAAATCGCGGCAGCATATCGGCACGGTCAATTCGATCAACTGGGCGCGCGTGGTGGCCCAGGTCGTCTATTACTTCAAGGGTTATTTCGCGGCGACACGCTCGAACGACGAGCGCGTGTCGTTCACGGTGCCCTCCGGCAACTTCGGCAATGTCTGCGCGGGGCACATCGCACGCATGATGGGGTTGCCGATCGCCAAACTCGTCGTCGCCACCAACGAAAACGACGTACTCGACGAATTCTTCCGCACCGGCGTCTATCGCGTGCGCGGCGCGGCTCAGACGTTCCATACGAGCAGCCCGAGCATGGACATCTCGAAGGCGTCGAATTTCGAGCGTTTCGTCTTCGATCTGCTGGGCCGCGATCCGTCGCGTGTACTGCAGCTCTTTCGCGACGTCGAGGAAAAGGGCGGCTTCGATCTGGCCGCGAGCGGCGATTTTGCCCGCGTGCGCGAATTCGGCTTCGTTTCGGGACGCAGCACGCATGCGGACCGTGTCGCGACGATCCGCGATGTCTTCTCCCGCTACGGCACGATGATCGACACGCATACCGCCGACGGCGTCAAGGTGGCCCGAGAGCATCTCGAGCCCGGCGTGCCGATGGTCGTGCTGGAGACGGCGCAGCCCATCAAGTTCGGCGAAACGATTCGCGAGGCGCTCGGACGCGACCCCGAACGGCCGGCCGGGTTCGAGGGGCTCGAGTCGCTGCCGCAGCGCTTCGAGGTGCTGCCGGCCGATGCGGGCCGCGTGAAGGAGTTCATCGCGACCCATACCGGGCTTTGAGGCCGGCGTCCCGGCGAGCTGTCGGCAACGGCGGCGCACCGTCCGCAGCGCACGTCGCTACAATGAGAGTCTCGCCTTCAGACTCGCCCGTCAGACCGATGTCCACGCCAAGCGCAACATCAACCCGCCCACCGCTCATGTCGACGGCCGACGCGCTCGCCGCGCTGCTCGTGGCCGCACGGCCCGTCTCCGGCACCGAAACGGTGCCGACCGTCGAGGCGCTCGGGCGCGTCCTGGCCGCCGATGTGGTGTCCGCCATCGACGTTCCGCCCATGAACACGAGCGCAATGGACGGCTACGCCGTTCGCAGCGCGGAGTTGCTCCATGGAGAACGGGCGCTGCCGGTTTCGCAGCGGATTGCCGCCGGTCAACAGGCTGCTCCGCTTGCGGCCGGGACCGCGGCGCGCATCTTCACGGGCGCCCCGGTCCCGCCGGGCGCCGATGCGGTGGTTATGCAGGAGCAGACCGAGGCGTCGGGCGATACCGTGCGAATTCTGCATACCCCGCGGCCGGGCGAGTGGATCACGATGCAGGGCGCCGATATCCGGCGCGGTGCGGTGATATTGCCGGCCGGCACCCGCTTGACACCGCAGGCGCTGGGCCTCGCGGCCTCCATCGGGTGCGCCGCGCTGACGGTGACGCGCCGGGTGAAGGTCGCGGTGTTTTTCACGGGCGACGAGTTGACGATGCCGGGCGAGCCGCTCGCGCCCGGGCGAATCTACAACTCGAACCGGTTCACGTTGCGCGGGCTGCTGGAGCGGCTCGGTTGCACCGTCACCGACTACGGCATCGTACCGGATCGGCTCGACGCCACCCGCGAGGCGCTGGCCACGGCCGCGCGGGAGCATGATTTGATTCTGACGTCCGGCGGCGTATCCGTCGGCGAAGAAGATCACATCAGACCTGCGCTCGAAGCGCTGGGCCGCCTTTCGCTCTGGCAGATCGCGATGAAGCCCGGCAAGCCGCTCGCGTTCGGTGCGGTGCGCAGGCAGGCGGCGAGCGGTGCTCAGGCGTCCGCTCCGAGCGAAGGTTCGTCCGCGATGGAGGCTGAGACCTTTTTCGTCGGCCTGCCCGGCAACCCGGTTTCCAGCTTCGTGACCTTTTTGCTGTTCGTCCGTCCGTTCCTGCTGCGGCTCGGGGGCGCTCACGACGTGGCGCCGCGCGCCATTTCGCTGCGCGCGGACTTTACGCAAGCAAAGGCCGATCGTCGCAACGAGTTCCTGCGCGCGCGCATCAATGCGGCAGGCGGGCTCGAGCTCTTCCCGAATCAGAGTTCGGCCGTGCTGACCTCGACCGTATGGGGGGATGGCCTCATCGACAATCCGCCCAATCACGCGATCAGCGCGGGGGAGACCGTACGTTTTCTTCCTTTTTCGGAGCTGCTCGGCTGACGGGCGCTACCGAACGGCGAATTGGCATCGAATGAAAATCGAACTGAGGTATTTCGCAAGCGTGCGGGAATCGCTGGGCCTCGCGCACGAGTCGGTCGAATTGCCCGAGGGCATCAGCACCATCGGCGACCTGCGAGCGTGGCTGCGCGCGCGCGGCGGCGCCTGGAGCGAGGCGCTCGCCGAGGGGCGCGCCTTGCGCATGGCCTGCAATCAGACGATGACCGATGGGGCCGCGCGGCTGACCGACGGCTGCGAAGTCGCGTTTTTTCCGCCCGTGACGGGCGGGTGAGCGCGAGCCGCGAACGAGGAGGGGCTTATGACTGTGCGTGTTCAGACCGCCGACTTCGATTTGAGCACCGAGGTGGCTGCGCTGCGTGCGCATAACCCCAAAGTGGGCGCGGTGGCGTGCTTCGTCGGAACGGTACGCGATATGAACGACGGCGACGACGTCGTCGCCATGGAGCTCGAGCATTACCCGGGCATGACGGAAAAAGCGCTCGAGTCGATCGTCGACGAAGCCAGGCGGCGTTGGCCCGGCTCGGACGTGCTCATCGTGCACCGCGTGGGCAAGCTGTATCCGCTCGATCAGATCGTACTGGCGGCCGCCACGGCGGCTCACCGCGGCGACGCGTTTTCGGCGTGCGAGTTCGTGATGGACTACCTCAAGACTCAGGCGCCATTCTGGAAGAAGGAGACGACGCCGGCCGGTTCGCGTTGGGTGGATGCGCGCGTGACCGACGACGCCGCGCTGGCGCGCTGGGGTATCGAGGCCACCAATGCCACCAACGCCACCATCGCGTCGAGCGACGCAGGCACGGAGCCGGGAGACCGCTAGCAGGCTGTTGAAATTGGGTACGGTGTAAACGGCTTTTGCGGGCCGTGCGTTATGGATATCGTGTTCATGAGATTGAGCGATGAGTGCGATGCGTGGAATGGATGAGATGCAAGAGCC
>Ga0157374_10000045_pt1 | contig 143116 bp, 152 predicted proteins | sample M25metaG_FD_115308 | JGI IMG/M metagenome (GOLD analysis project Ga0157374, IMG submission 115308) | Miscanthus rhizosphere microbial communities from Kellogg Biological Station, Michigan, USA - M2-5 metaG | ecosystem: Host-associated > Plants > Roots > Rhizosphere > Soil | place: USA...
CGCGCACGCCGGAGCAACTCACCGACCGGCTTTGCGCCGCACTTTGCCACTTCATGGGGGCTCCGCCTACCGTTGCCGCTCAATGCGCGTTTCGGAAATGATTTATGAGAGATGCTATAAAAGATTTTCTGTGGATTTTTTGTAAAGCAATTTACACCGAAAGGCGCTGTGCTAGTTTGCGCACGGGATGAAACCTACATCTTTAGTCTGCGGGTCGCTGCTTTTCATGGCCACCCTTGCTTTCGGCGGAGCGGCCCCTGCCGCCGATGATGCCGCTGCTTCGGAAAACGATTCGGGCTATAATGACATTGCCGTCTTCAGCCGGGCCTTGCAATTGATCCGCCAGGACTATGTGGACGACAAAAAGGTTAGCTTTCACGATCTCACTTACAGTGCGCTGAAGGGCATGCTCTCCGCCCTCGATCCGCACAGCCAGTTCATGGCCCCGGATGACTTCAAGGGGATGGAGGACGATACCAAGAGCCAGTTTGGCGGTCTGGGGATCATTGTTTCCTCAAAGGATGGCAATCTCACGATCATTGCTCCCATGGAGGACACGCCGGCCATGAAGGCGGGCCTGCTTCCCGGTGATCGGATCGTGAAGGTAAATGGCCAGTCCGTGGAGAAAGTGGGAGTGGATGGCGCGATGCAGATGCTCCGGGGCGATGTGGGCCAGAAGGTGACACTGACCATCTTCCGCACCAGCAGCCGGGAGGTGAAAGACTATTCGTTGGAACGCGCGATCATCAAAGTGGCGAGCGTGAAGGATGCCAAGATTCTCCCGCCCGAGACCACCAGTGGCTACAAGGTGGGCTACGTGCGCATTACCCAGTTCAATGAACCCACGTCGGATGAACTCGGTAAAGCGCTGGACAATCTCCAATCGCAGGGAATGCAGGCGCTGATTTTGGATCTTCGTTTCAATCCCGGCGGGTTGCTCACCAGCGCGGTGGATGTTTGCGGCCAGTTCGTTCCGCCCGGAACCATGGTCGTTTCCACCGAGGGGCGCACCCCTTCACAGACCAAGGTCTATCGCACCTCGACGGATGCCAAGGTGCGCCCGAATTTTCCGATGGCGATCCTGGTCAACAATGCCAGCGCCAGCGGCGCGGAAATCGTATCCGGGGCTTTGAAGGACTTGAATCGCGCCATCCTCGTCGGTGAAACCACCTTCGGCAAAGGTTCCGTGCAAAGCGTGATCGAGTTGCCCGATGGCTCGGCCCTGCGCCTGACGACGGCAAAATACTACACCCCGAGTCATCAGGTCATTCACGAGCACGGGGTTACGCCGAATATTCTGGCCGTGATGAACGACCAGCAGCAACGCCAGTTGCTCGCACTCCGGCGCGAGGAGCAGCAGCCCGATGAACTGGGCGGCGATCAGGCGGTCAAACTTGCCAGTTTTCACGATACCCAGTTGGAACGCGCAGTGGACGCCCTTCGTGGCGTCATGATTTATGCAAGTCGCGCCAATCCAGCCGATAAAGTGACGGCACAGAAAGCCGGGGCTGTAAGTGCGAACTAATGGATCAGGGCACCTCCTCCGACCTCATTCTCGCGCTGGAAACCTCCTGTGATGAAACCGCCGTCGCGGTGATCCGCGGCCAGGCCGATCTGCTGGCCAGCGAAGTCGCATCGCAGGTGGAAATCCACGGTCGCTACGGCGGGGTGGTCCCCGAGGTCGCCTCGCGCCAGCACCTGACCCAGCTGAAGCCGCTGCTCCTGCTCGCCCTGGAAAAGGCGGGGGTGAAAATGGATGAGCTTTCCGCTTTTGCCGCGACGGCGGGGCCCGGCCTGGCGACTTCGCTCATGCTCGGTCTTTCCACGGCCAAGGGGCTGGCGATTGGACTTGATCGACCGTTTCTTGCCGTCAACCATCTGGAGGGGCATCTCCTTTCTCCGTTCTTTCAAAAACCGGGTGGCGTGCAGCCGGCCATTGGGCTGATTGTCAGCGGCGGGCATACCATTCTCGTGGATGTCGCGGGGGTGGGGGAATACCACGTGCTGGGCCAGACGCGCGACGATGCCGCAGGCGAAGCTTTCGACAAAGTAGCCAAGCTGATGGGGCTGCCCTATCCGGGCGGCCCGGAGATCGATCGCCTGGCAGCAACCGGTGATCCGCGCCGCTTCAATTTACCCAGGAGCATGCTGCATTCCGACGATTTTCAATTCAGCTTCAGCGGCTTGAAAACCGCGGTGCGCTACCTGCTGCCAGAGGTGCCGCCAGAGGCGATGGCCGACCTCGCTGCCTCGTTTCAAGAGGCGGTGGTGGACGTGTTGGTGGCAAAAACCATTCGCGCGGCCCGCCGTCGCGGACGCCAGACGGTGTGTCTCAGTGGTGGGGTGAGTTGCAACCGCCGTTTGCGCGCCCGTTTTCAGGAAGCCTGCGACAAATCCGGCCTGCAGCTTTTGCTGGCCGATCCCAAGCTTTGCACCGATAACGCCGCCATGATTGCCTACGTGGCCGCTTTGAGGTTCGCTGCGGGAGCCATCTCCCTGCTGACGACCGACATCAATCCGAATCTAAGCCTTCGTTAAATTCATCACTGGTCTTGCGTTGTAAAAAACATTCACGTTAATTTTTATCTGTGCGCCCCCGTTCCAAATCCATCTTGCCGCAACCTTCCGAAGTGACCGGAAAGGAGCACAGCCTTTTTGTCGGATTGCCGGATGCGCTTTTCGTTTGTGAACCGGGCGGCGAGGTCGTGGAGGCCAATCCCAAGGCGCTGCAGCTCACTGGAAAGGCGCATGACGAAGTAATTGGCCAGCCGCTCAAGGATATTCTCGGAATTTCCCTGGATGGAGTTCTGGCCGATTGCATGAGCATGGAATCGCCCTTTTATGGCTCCAGCAAGCGGCTGGAGGGGGGGATGGTGGAGATCCATTTCAAGCATTACGAAGCCGGCGGCAAAGCCAGGGTGCTGGCAACGGTCCGGGATGTCTCCTTTCTGGAACGACGAATCTTGGAGCTCAAGCAGCAACAGGCGTTTGCCGATCGGTTGATCCAGTCGGCCAGTGTCATGATTGTCAGCCTCGATCGGCAGGGCCGGATCGTAATGCTCAACGATGCGGCCTCCCGGATTCTCGGCTATTCGCGGGAGGAACTGACGGGGCAGGACTGGTTTGAAATCGTGGTTCCCCGCCATATTTACCCCTCGGTTTTCGAGATGTTCCAGCGCGGCCTGCTCGGTGACCTGGAGCAGGATTATGAAAACGAGGTCATCACCAAAGGCGGTGGCCGGCGCATGATTGCCTGGCAGAACAGCCTGGTAAAAGACGGAGACAAGGTTCAGAGCCTGGTGTCGGTGGGAACGGATATCACCGAGCGTGTGGCCGAACGCGAGCGCCGTCACCAGATTGAGCGCAAAATGCTTGATGCCCAGAAGCTGGAAAGTCTCGGCGTGCTGGCGGGCGGGATTGCCCACGATTTTAACAACCTGCTGACTGCCGTGCTCGGCAACGCCTCGCTCATGCGGCTCAGCCTGCCGTCGGATTCGCCCCATCGCCAGCATCTCATTGAGATTGAACGGACCGCGTTGCAGGCCGCGGGGTTGTGCAAGCAAATGCTGGCCTATGCGGGGCATCATTCCGTCGCGATTGCTCCGCTGGATATCAACGAGATCATCCTCGACATGCGCCAGTTGCTCAAGGTCTCGGTTGGTAAGAAGGTTGCGCTCAACGTCGAGCTGGGCAAGGAACTGCCGCAGATCGAGGCCGATGATGCGCAGCTCCGCCAGGTTGTCCTGAACCTCGTGATCAATGCCTCCGAGGCGATGGGCGAAAAAGAGGGGAAAGTGTCGGTGCAGACCCGGTTGCGCCACGTAAAGCCGGGGGAACTGGACAATGCCCGCTTCTTCACCCCCGGCAGCAAAGGAGATTTCGTGGAGCTGGAGGTGGCCGACAATGGCTGTGGCATGGACGCGGAAACGCAGGAGAAAATCTTCGATCCTTTTTTTACCACCAAGTTCACCGGCCGCGGCCTTGGCCTCGCGAGCGTGCTGGGCATTGTGCGCAGTCACAGCGGCATTCTTGATATTTCCAGCCGGGAAAATGAAGGCACCCGTTTTACCGTGCTGTTCCCGGCTTCAAAAACTTCCCAGCAACCGGTGAAATCCGCGAGCCCGGAACGTCATTTGGTGGACTGGCTGGGCAGCGGCAAAGTCCTGGTGGTGGAGGATGAGGAAGGCGTGCGCCAGTTTGCCATGCGCCTGCTCGAACTCCTCGGCTTCGAGTGCATCCCGGCCGAGGACGGCAAGGACGGGCTGGACAAGTATCTGCGCCATGAAAACGAACTGCGTGCCGTGCTGCTTGATTTGACCATGCCGCGGATGAATGGCGCGGAGGTGCATAATGCCATTCGCGCGGTAAATCCTGAGATGCCCATCCTCCTGGTCAGCGGCTACACCAGCGCCGCCAGCGCCACGCTGGAAGACCCGCACACCGATTTTTTGCAAAAGCCCTACCAGCTCAGCGATCTGCGGCTGAAGATGGAGCAGTTGCTCAAGATCGTGCCGTAGCTGATATGGGCCTCGTCCCGGCGTGAAAATTAGAGCATTTCGCGAAATCAATTTCCGAAACCGCGTCGTGTCTCATCCGCTTTGGAAAAACGCTGTCATTCTGAGCCTGGCGAAGAATCTCCATCTATTTCTGTGCGGGGAAGACGAGCCAATCCATTCCGGCAAAGAGGCCGTAAGCAGGCTAGAAAAATAGTTGGAGATGTTTCGACTCCATTACGCTGCGCTCCATTTCGCTCAACATGAGATCCTCTTTGGAAGAGAAGTAACCATGGAGGCGCAATCCATTTAGAAATTGATTTTGAGAGATACCCTAATAATCCCGGGCCAGCAGATAATCCGCCAGCGCTTCGAGCATTTCCGCTTTTTTGCCAAAAGGCTTGAGCGCGTTTCTCGCCTGTTCGGTGAGACGCTTCGCCTCGGCGCGCGAGCGTTCCAGGCCAAACACAGCGGGATAGGTGGCCTTCTGGGCCGCCACGTCCTTGCCCGCGCTTTTGCCCAGCTTTTCGCTGGTTTGGGTCACATCGAGAATGTCGTCGATCACCTGGAAGGCGAGGCCGAGCGACTGGCCAAAGGTAGTCAGCGCCTCCAGCTTGGACGCGGTGGCATTCGCACTCATTGCCCCCAGGCGGATGGAACTGGTGAGGAGCGCGGCCGTTTTTGCGCGATGGATGAACTGGAGATGGGGGCCGGAGATGTGCTTGCCTTCCCCCTCCAGATCGGCGACCTGCCCGGCGATCAGCCAGCGGCTGCCGCTGGCGAGGGCGAGCTCGGAAATCAGGGCCGCTGTCGGGTAGCGCTTGGTCGCCGGGGCCTTGCCCAGAATCTCAAAAGCAATGGTCAGCAGCGCGTCTCCTGCGAGCACCGCGATGCCCTCGCCGAAGACCTTGTGTGAAGTGGGTTTGCCGCGGCGGAAATCGTCATTATCCATGCATGGCAGATCATCATGAATGAGCGAATAGGTATGAATGCACTCCACCGCACAGGCGGACGCCAGGGCGTCCTGCGGACGACCGCCACAGGCTTCGCCGGCGGCCAGGGACAGGATGGGGCGGAGCCGCTTGCCTCCGGCAAAGAGGCTGTATCGCATTGCCTTGTGAATCGTCGCCGGCTTGGTCGTGGCTTTGGGGAGATACGCATTCAACGCCTTTTCCACGAGCGACTGGCGGGCAACGAGATAGGTTTTCAACGACGACATGCGCGCAGCATGCCGAAAGCTTCACGCGGGATGGAAGGAAAAAGAAATGACCGCTGATTTTTTCAACGGTCGTTTGTAAAATCGGGTTTCTAATTCTTCATCCGCTGCAGTTTGGCTTGCTCGAGATCCCATTTCTGGTCGGCATCTTTTGGCAGGCTTTCAGCAATGGGGCGGGGATACACGTTGTCGTGGGTATCGGAACTCTGGGCGAGATAGGCGGAGGGCAGCGGCTGGTTCTTGCCGGAGAAGTATTTTCCATAATCCACTTCCGGGAGCAGGTTGAATCCATAAACCAGGCAGCAGACTGCACAGATGGTCGCAAGAATGAGGGTTGCTGGGCGTTTCATGGGGCTGGGAATTTTCTTCAGAGCGAATAACGGAACAAATGAGGGCCGATTTAGCAGTTTTTCTTAAATCCTCTGAAAATCATGGGCTGGAAATCACTGGGTTTATGGTATTTATAGACAGGCGGGGTGACTGGAGGCCGTTTTTGCAAGCGGGGGTGGTTGAAAAAACTACTGGCTTAGAACGGATGAGGCTGTTAGAAGCACGCGCGTATGCGACTTCTTGTTACTGGCGGCTGCGGGTTCATTGGCAGCAACTTCATTCACTACATTTTGGAACACTATGGGCCTGAGTTCATCAGCAACGTAGACGTCCTCACCTATGCCGGAAATCCGGCCAACCTCGCCGGAATCGCCGAGAAATACGGGGAGCGCTACGAGTTTCTTCAGGCCGACATTGCCGATGCCGATGCGATTGACGCGCTGATGAGCAAGCACAGCTTTTACGCGGTGGTGAACTTTGCGGCTGAATCGCATGTGGACCGCAGCATCAATTCGCCACAGAACTTCGTACATACGAACGTGGTTGGCACCAGCGTCATGCTCGATTGCGCCCGCCGCCATGGAGTGAAGCGCTTCCTTCAGGTCTCGACGGACGAAGTGTACGGCTCGCTCGGCCCGGAGGGCAAGTTTACCGAAACCACGCCGATCGACCCGAGCTCACCCTATTCCTCCAGCAAGGCCGGGTCCGATCTGCTCGCGCTCGCCCATTATAAGACCTATGGCATGGACGTGGTGGTTACCCGTTGTTCGAACAACTATGGGCCCTATCAATTTCCCGAAAAACTCATCCCGCTGATGATCCTCAACGCCCTGCATGACAAGCCGCTGCCGGTTTATGGCGACGGGCTCAATGTGCGCGACTGGATTCACGTCGAAGATCACTGCGCGGGCATTCTTGCCGTGCTGCTGAATGGGCGTGCGGGCGAGGTTTACAATCTCGGCGGCGACGGCGAGTTGAAGAACATCGAGGTCGTGAAGCTCATCCTGGAAAAACTCGGCAAGCCGGAATCGCTCATTACCTATGTGACGGACCGTCTGGGCCATGACCGCCGCTATGCGATTGATTCGAGCAAGGCGCAGAAGGAACTGGGCTGGAAGCCGCTGCATCGCCCCGAGCAGGGCATCCGCGAAACGGTGGACTGGTATCTCGCCAACGAAGCCTGGTGGAAACCGTTGCTGGAGCGCGTGGGCAAGTAATGAAGCTCGCGATTCTCGGCACGGGTGGGCGACTGGGGGCGGCGCTCGCGCGTGAATACGCGGGCGCTTTTGAAGTGCTGGCTTTCGACCGCAAGGCGCTCGACCTCGCGCAGCCCGCGTTGGTGGAGCAAACGCTCTCCGCGCTGGACTTCGACGCACTTATCAACTGCGCGGCGTTGACCAATGTGGACTACTGCGAGACGAACGAAGCCGAGGCCATGGCGATCAATGCCGAAGCCGCCGGGCTCATTGGCCGCCTCTGCACCACGAAGGGCGCGCGCTGCATCCACATCAGCACCGACTATGTGTTCGATGGCGAAAAGCGCGAGCCTTATACGGAGAGCGATTCCGCCCGCGCGATCAGCGTCTATGGTGAGTCCAAGCTGCAAGGCGAGCAGCGCGTCGCCGAGACCACGGATAACGCCGCCCTCAGCGTCCGCGTCTCGTGGGTCTTTGGCCCCGATCGCCCCAGCTTTGTGGATGGAGTCATTAAGCGCGCCCTCGAAAGCGATCAGGCCGCCGCCGTTGCGGATAAATGGGCCGTGCCCACTTACACGCTCGACGTGGCTGGGTTGCTCAAGCCATTCATCAGCGAACTGCGCGACGAAGGTGGCGTGCTCCACTTGTGTAACGCTGGCGTTGCGACCTGGCAGGAATACGGCCAGTACGCCCTCGACTGTGCTGCTGCCGCTGGAATGCCGTTGAAGACGCAGACCGTCGGCGCATTAAAGCTCGCGGATCTGAAGAACTTCGTCGCCGCTCGTCCGGTTTACAGTGCGATGGCAACCGGGCGGCTCAATCGGCTCGTCGGAGTTCCTCGCGACTGGAAAGCCGCCGTGGAGGAATACGTGCGAACGCACGTCGCGCAAGCTTTGAAATAGAGCCACCGGCAGCACAGAGGATACGAAGAAGACGAAATATCCTTTTCCAAAACTGGCAAAATCTGTGGATCATTTCTTCCCCTTGAGGCGCTTCATGTGCCAGCATGCGCCCATGTGGTTTCGCTGCGTAGCCCTCCTGTTGCTGCCGCCGGTTCCGGCGTTTGCTGATCTTGCCTGGCAGCGGACGTCGGCCTTCATTTACGCGGAGCCCGGGGACCCCTCGCAATCGGTCCAATTTCCTTTCAAGAATACCGGCAACCATCCGGTGACGATCAAGTCGCTCAAATCCAGTTGCGGCTGCACGGCGGCGGGATTGGAGAAGAAGACTTATCAACCGGGAGAGCGCGGCGAGGTGACGGCTCGTTTCGTCGTCGGGGATCGAAAAGGCACCTACCTCACCAGCATTACCGTCACCACCGACGAGGCCGGCGTGCAACCCGTGGTGCTGCAATTGCAGCCCGTCATCTTGCCGCTGGCTGACCTGAAACCCACCTTCGTTTTTTGGAGGGCAGGGGAATCGCATGCTGCAAAGCGGATCACGCTGGAGGTGGCGGATGGACAGAAAGCGACGGAGATCAACGCGGTTGCCGACAACCCGGCGGTAAAAACCCGGGTGGTCCCGCTCATGGCGGGCCGCGAATACGCGATTGAGGTTACGCCCGATCCCTCCGCGCAAAATACCAAGGCCACCGTGCAAATCACGGCGAACCTTACCCCGGCGGGTTCGCGGCAATACAAAGCCTACGTGAAGGTCAAATGAAGGGCTGGTTGAAACAGGCGGCACTGCTCATGGTGCTGGCGATGCTGCCAGCGCTGCTTGGTGCGTGGTTGCATCCCCGGCGGCCGTCCTGGCAGTCGGACGAAATCACGGTGACTGGCGCTCAAGCTCTGGGGGCGAAAGCCATTTGGGTGGACGCCCGGCCTTCGGCGGAATTTGAAAAGGCGCATGTGCCCGGTGCCATTTCTCTCAATGAAGATGCTTGGAGCGAGTTGCTACCCCCCTTGCTCGACGTCTGGTCACCGGAAAAAACGGTGGTCGTCTATTGCAGCAGCCTGAGCTGCCACACCAGTCGCGAAGTGGCGAATCGGTTGAAGGATGAAGCGGGGCTCTCTCCGGTATTCGTATTACAAGGGGGGTGGGAGGCTTGGAAACAGGTTCAGAAAGGGGACAAATGACCCGCAAGGCTTCTGCATTCATCCTTTTGATGGTGATTGCCGCTGTTTTCATCGCCGCCGGAGTGATGAAGGCATGGAATCCTTCGGCGTTTGCGGAGGACATCCGAAATTACCGGCTGGTTCCCTGGAGCGCGAATGTCGTGCTGGCCCTTTATCTACCCTGGCTGGAAATGGCTGTGGGGGGGGCTTTGCTCTGGCGTAAAACGCGGGGAGGGGGGCTCTTGCTGGCACTGGGAATGTTGCTGGGATTTCTTTTGGCCATCCTTTCCGCCTGGTGGCGCGGTTTGAATATCTCCTGCGGCTGCTTTGGCAGTGGCGCGGGCAGTGCGGGAACGAGCAGCGGCCTGCTCTGGGACGTGGGGCGGGATGTCGTCTTGCTCCTCTCTGTGGCGTGGCTTCTCTTCAGAGAAGCAAAGATCGAAAAAAGAATTTGCGAAAATTAAAAGTTCCGCTACTTTCCGCACCCCATGCCAAAAGCAATCGCACGTCGCAAGACGAAGAAAAGTGTGGCCAAGCGGTTCAAAGTGACCGCCACTGGCAAGGTATTGCGCGCGCAAGCATCCCGCCGCCACTTGTTGGCGTCGAAGAGCGCCAAACGCAAGCGTCAGCTTGCCAAGACGGCTCTGGTCCACAAGACCGACGCAAAGCGCATCCTGGAAAACCTGCCGTTCGCCTAAACTCGAACGCGGTTAACGAACCACCCTCCTGCTTCAAATATGAGGCAAGTCAGTGAACGAGGTCGGGTGGTTCCCAATTTAAAAACAGTTCACTGAATGAAAGGCCCCGGCCAACCCCGGGGAAACAAACAATGCCAAGAGCAACTAACTCGCCCGCCAGCCGCGAACGCCGCAAGCGGGTTCTTGAAAAGGCCAAGGGCTTCCGTGGCCGTCGTTCCAAGCTGTTCCGCTACGCGAAAAACGCGGTAATGAAGGCGGAAACTTGGGCCTATCGCGATCGCAAGACGCGCAAGCGCAACTTCCGCATGCTGTGGCAGCAGCGTATCAACGCCGCCGCCCGCGCGCATGGTCTCACCTACAGCCGCTTCATGGAAGGCGTGAAGGCCGCCGGAATCGATCTCGATCGCAAGATCCTCTCCGATCTCGCCGTCACCGACGCCGCCGCCTTTAAGGGCATCTTCGACAAGGCGAAAGCCGCACTCGAGGCCAAGGCTTCCGCTGCGAAAGCCGCGTAACCAGAGCGTCTAAACGACCAACCCATTTTCACAGCCTCGATTGCGCCGCAAAGCGCTCTCGAGGCTGTTTTGTTTTTAAGCGCCCGTCCACAGTGTCATCCCGAGCGAAGTCGAGGGATCCCGTCCAAGTGGCGGGTGATTTCACCTGAAACCCAAGTCCCTTTCAAAAACCATGTCATTCTGAGCGTAGTGAAGAATCTCCATCTATTTCTGGAGCGGAGAGCACTTCATTGTGCAAGAAGATTGCTCCATGATCTCCCGGCGCGGCAATAGCTGGAGATTCTTCGACTTCGCTGCGCTACGCTCAGAATGACATCGTTCTTGGATGCACGTAAATTGCAGGTATGGTCGCTCGCTACTTGGACGGGATCCCTCGACTTCGCTCGGGATGACAGCGCGAGCGGGGCAAAATCCAAAGTCTAAATCCAAAATCTAAAATTTTCTCTATGGACCAACAACTCGAAGAACTCCGCGCCAGCGCCCTGGTGGAAATCGCCGCTGCCGGTGATGAAGCCACGCTCGAGGCCGCCCGCGTCAAATACCTCGGCCGCAGCGGCAGCATCACCGCTGCCAGCGAAGGCATGCGCACCGTCTCGAAGGAAGACAAGCCGCGCATCGGCAAGCTGCTCAACGAAGTCCGCCAGGCCGTAACCGGCGCGATTGACGAACGCAAGGCTGCCCTCGTCGCTGATGCCGACAAGGCCGCCTTTGCCGGGGTGGACCTCACGCTGCCCGGCACCGTGCCCGCCGTTGGTTCGCTGCATCCCATCACCCAGTTGCTCGACCGCGCAGTGCAGATTTTCCGCCGCATGGGCTTTGCGCTCGCCGACGGCCCCGATATCGAGGACGAGTTCCATTGCTTCGACGCGCTCAATACGCCCGCCGATCATCCGGCCCGCAATGAGCAGGACACTTTCTATTTCACCGACGGCCGCCTGCTGCGCACCCACACCAGCACGGTGCAGATTCGCACCATGGAACAGAGTGCGCCGCCCATCCGGATCATTGCGCCCGGTGCCGCCTACCGTCGCGACGAGATTGATGCCACCCACCTCGCGCAATTCACGCAGATGGAAGGGCTCTATGTGGACGAAGGCGTCAGCGTCGCCGACCTCAAGGGCACCCTCGAATGCTTCTTTCGCGAGCTCTTCGGCCCGGATGCGGAATTCCGTTTCCGCCCGCACTTCTTTCCTTTCACCGAGCCGAGCTACGAAGTGGACATCAAAGCTGCCGCGCTGGGCGGGCGCTGGCTGGAAATCTGCGGCTGCGGCATGGTGGACCCCGCGGTCTTCAATGCCGTGAATGGCAGTCGCGGCGACACGGCCTACGATCCCGAGAAATACACCGGCTTCGCCTTTGGCTTCGGTCTCGACCGCCTCGCGATGATCCTCAGCGGCACGCCCGACATCCGCTACTTCACCCAAAACGACCTCCGCTTCCTGAAACAATTCTAACCAGAAGGGTTGTCCACAGATTTCACAGATTAACACCGATTTTTAAAAACCAGCCGCCTACGCCGTCATCCCGAGGGCAGCGTAGCGAAGTCGAGGGATCCCGTCCAAGTGGCGCGTGGCTTTACCTGCAACCCAAGTCCATCTTTTTAATCGGTGTTAATCTGTGAAATCTGTGGATAAATCCCTCTCCTTCATTTCTGTCTGTGGTCCCATAGTAATTTGAATTTTGTATGAAAATTTCCCTTAACTGGCTTCGTGAATACGTCGAGTTGCCGCCGACGGTGGATGAACTCGTGCGCCTGCTCACCATGGCCGGCATCGAAGTGGAAGGCATCGAGACTCGCGGCGTATCCATCGACAAAGTCGTCGTCGCGCAGATCAACGAGAGCGTCCAGCATCCCAATGCCGACCGCCTGAGCGTCTGCCAGGTGGACGACGGCAGCGGCCATTCGCGCCAGATCGTCTGCGGCGCGAAGAATTACAAAGTCGGCGACAAAGTCCCCGTGGCCCTCCCTGGTGCCGTGCTGCCTGGTGATTTCAAGATCAAGGTCGGCAAACTCCGCGGCGTCGAAAGCCAGGGCATGCTTTGCAGCTCCACCGAGCTCGGCCTGCCCAAGGGCGAAGACGGCCTCCTCATCCTGCCTGCCGAGGCGAAAGTCGGCGCGCCGCTCTCCGAACTCTATCCCGGCGATACGATTCTCGATCTGGAAATCACGCCCAATCGCCCTGATCTGCTGAGTGTATGGGGGATCGCTTGGGAAATTGCAGCTTTAACCGGCAAAACGGTAAAGCGTGTTCAGTGGCCTGTCATCGAAGCTATTGAAGAAAAACCAGTTCAGGTCTCCATCGAGACGGAGTCGCCATGCTATTACAGCGCGAGGCTTCTGCGCGGAGTGAAAGTCAAGCCGAGTCCAGACTGGGTGCGTGCAAAATTGGAAGGAGCGGGTCTTCGTTCTATCAACAATGCAGTTGATTTGACCAATTATATTCTGCTGCTGGGAGGGCAGCCCCTGCATGTGTTTGACGCAGCGAAAATTCATGGAACGGTTCGGGTCAGGAATGCTGGCGATCAGGAACAATTCCTCGCCCTCAATGGGAAAACTTATATGCTTACACCTGCTGATCTGGTGATCGCTGACGATGACAAAGCATTAGCAATCGCTGGCGTAATGGGGGGAGCAGACAGTGGTGTAACGGATGAAACCAAGGACATCATTCTCGAAGTCGCAAACTTTGAACCTTCACGCATTCGCAGTACGGCGCGACGTTTGGGAATTAATAGTGATTCAAGCTATCGTTTCGAGCGGGGAGTGGATATCCTCAACACGGTTACTTTGGTTAGGTCGGCAGCCTGCTTGCTTGTGGAGTGGACGGAACCTGAAGTCTTCTTCGAACGAGCTCATGCGCTAAGTGGTGAAAAACTGAAGGCTAGATTGAATCAAGGCCCAGATGTAGTGCCGTTACGGCTTGAGCGTTTGAATGCGTTGCTAGGTGTTTCGATTCCCGAAGAGCGGGTCGAAGGTATTCTTACAAGCTTAGGGCTTGTAAAGAAGGACAACGGTTGGTGGGCGAGTCGATCTCGTCCCGACCTCGCTCGTGAGGTGGATCTCATCGAAGAAGTCGCGCGGGTGATTGGGATGGAAGCGATCCCATCGAAGGTGCAGGCGCGCTTTTCGCCGACCTCGCCGGTGGATCGTGCTTATGATCGCGCGATGGAATTGCGCCGCGCGCTTGTAGCACAGGGACTTTCCGAGGCGCGTAATCTCACGCTGGTGCCGGAGAAGCCGCTCGGCGTCGAGGCCTTGCAAGTAGATGTCGCCCAATTGCAGCGCGTGAAGAATCGGATGATTGACGACCAGGTGGTGCTGCGTCCGCATTTGCTGCACGGGCTCTTTACTTCACTCCGCGAGAATCTGCGCGCAGGCGCGGAGACCGTGCGTTTGTTTGAGATCGGCCGCGTTTACTCGAAGGGAAATCCTGAGGAAAGCACGCATGCCGCGCTCGTCTTGTGCGGTGCGAATGCAACGGCGAACTGGCGCAAAGAACCGATTCGTCCGCTTGATCTCTACGACCTCAAAGGCCTTCTCTCGGCCACACTGGGCGAGGGGATCAGCTTCGCGACCATTGAAAATTCTGGTGCGGCGCTTTCGCTTTCGATTGCGTTGAATGGAAAAATCATCGGTCGCGCCGGGCAGCTCTGGCCGGCTGAGGCGCGCGAACTCGATGCGGAATCAGCCGTGTTGTTCGCCGAGTTCGATCTCGTCGCACTCGCGAAAGCAGAGAGCAAGGAGTCGAAAAAATACCGCGAGATCGTCCGCTTCCCGGCGGTCACGCGCGACATTGCGCTGCTCGCGCCGTTGTCACTGGCGCATGGCGAAATTGAGAAGTGTCTCGCCGCGGTGAAAGAGCCGCTGCTGGAAAAAGTGGAGCTCTTCGACATCTTCACCGATGCCACGGGAGCGAAAATTCCGGCGGACCAAAAATCGCTGGCTTATTCGTTGACTTATCGCGCCAGTGACCGGACACTACAGGCCAACGAAGTCGAGGCTGCTCACGCGCAATTGAAGGGCCGCTTGAAATCCGAGTTGAACGTGAGTTTCCGCGAGTAGTTCTTTTCAAAATTTTTTGGATGCCGGTGATGAACGAAGTCACCGGCCGTCCGCGCAAAATTTACCCTGCGGTGTACGAGAATCAGGTAAAAACCCGATCCGGTGATTAACCTAACAGGGAGCTGCGCAGTGCATCGGAATGACATGCCTTTTTAGGAAGTCAGGAACTGCACGGTGGCTTCCGCCCATTACCTTATGGGAACGGCGTTTTGCCTTTACGGCATCGGCGGGGTAAAACCAGGCGCTCTGGCATTGGTATCGCTGTGATCCATGCCGGGGCGCCTTTTTTTGGGCGGTTTCGAGGGAGGGGAATCCGGAGATTTCGCAGATTTAAAACAAGCATGAATTGCGCGGGAGCGGAACGCCACTTGGATGCAATCCGCTCGACTTCGCTGTTGGGGGCGCATGGTTGGAGCACCTGGCAGCCCCGTCGCCAAAAAGGATTCTCCATACTTTCCCGTGCAGAAAAGAATGAGGCCCCTCGATTTCGCTCGGGGCGACATCGGTTTTTTAAACGACAAGGACTTCGTCATCAGTTTCGGAAATTGATTTCGAAAACCGCTCCAACAACCTTTGGAAAAATCTGCGTTAATCTGCGAAATCTGCGGACAATCTCCCCCGTAATTTTTTCACAAAATGTTTGCCCGGAAATGCGGTTCCCCCGATGCTCATTTTTACTATGAGTTCTGCCATCCTTGCCCTTGAAGACGGGCGCTGCTTTTTCGGTGAAGCCTTCGGTGCCACGGGCACCGTGCTGGGCGAGTCCGTTTTCAATACTTCGATGACGGGATACCAGGAGGTGCTCACCGATCCGTCCTACCGCGGCCAGATCGTGGCGATGACCTGTCCGCAGATCGGCAACTACGGGGTGAACGCGCTCGACCAGGAAAGCAACGAGCCGCACGTGCGCGGGTTTGTGATCGAGGAGCTCAGCCCCATCGCCAGCAACTGGCGCTCCGAGGATACCCTGGACGGGTATCTTAAAAAATGGAAGATCCCTGGCATCCAGGGCGTCGATACCCGCGCGCTCACGCGGCATCTGCGCGAGCTTGGCGCGATGAAGGCCTGCCTTTCCACCGAAGGAATCAGCAAGGAGAAGGCGATCGAACTCGCCCGCAGCGGCGAGGGCGTGGCGGGCATGGATTTTGTCAAAGAGGTCACCACGCCGAAGTCATTCGCATGGGACCCGACCGATACGCTCAGCCGCGAGTGGACGATCGTCAAAGGAAGTGGGGAGGACGTGGAAGTGGCCGGGAACGGCGAAGTTTTCCGCAAGCTGGCACCCGCGCGCCACAGCATCGTCGCCTACGATTTTGGCATCAAGCATAACATCCTGCGCCGCTTGCGCCAGACCGGTTTCAAAGTGCAGGTGGTCCCCGCCACGACTTCTGCCGCGGAAGTGCTGGCGCTCAATCCGGATGGAGTCTTCCTTTCCAACGGCCCCGGCGATCCGGGCGCGCTCGGCTACGTGCATGAAAACCTGCGCGGCCTCATTGGCAAGAAGCCGATCTTTGGCATTTGTCTCGGGCATCAGGTGCTCGGCTATGCCTTTGGCGGCAAGACCTTCAAGCTCAAGTTCGGCCACCGCGGCGGCAACCAGCCGGTGAAGGACTTGCGCACCGGCAAGGTGACCATCACCTCGCAGAATCACGGGTTTGCCGTGGATGCCGATTCGCTGCCTTCCAACGTGGAGGTGTCGCACATCAATCTCAACGACAATACCGTCGAGGGCATGCGCCATCGCGATTTCCCGGTCTTCAGCGTGCAATACCACCCGGAAGCCGCTCCCGGCCCGAACGATGCCACCTACTTTTTCGATGAATTTGCCAAACTCATTGATGAAACGAAAAGTCGCTGATACATATCCGCCATGCCAAAAATCGTAGTTTCCCTCCCAGATAGCGGTGAAGTCACCTTCGAACTCACCGACGAAACCATTACGCTCGGCCGTCAGCCCGACAACACCGCGCAGATCGAAGACGGCTCCGTGTCCAGCTACCACGCCACGCTTACGCAAGAGGGCGGTAATTACCGCTTGAAGGACAACAACTCGACCAACGGCACCTTCGTCAACGGCCAGCAAGGCACCGAATGGCTGTTGCAGGATGGCGACAAGGTCGTATTCGGCAACATTGAAGGCACTTACCACTCCGAAGTAGCGGCTACCGCCCGTCCGCTGCCGCAGACTAACGAACATTCGGTCACCGTGGGGGCTTCGAGCGCCAAGCCGTCGAACTTCACCAACGCCTCGCCCTTCAAGACCAAGAAGAAGCCCAAAGATCCGGCGGGCATGGCTATGATGGGCTTCAGCATCGTCGCGATCCTTGCTTTCGTCGGCGCGCTCGGTCTGATCTTTACGTTGCAGGCTCCGTAATCCCACTGCCCGCCTTGAATTTTTCGCTCCCGAGAGCCCGCTGTCTTCGGCATTCGTTGCCCGAGATCGGGGCTCACGGGAGCGATTTTTTTTGGCAGGAGATTCCTGCGCTCGCGCTGGTGGAGACCGTTGGCGCGCAGTCTCTGGACCAGCCGACCATCGTGCAAATGGCCTGGGACGAGCAGGAATGGCGCATCCGCTTCACCGCTACCGACGCACACCCCTGGGCCACGATTACCGAGCGGGACGGGCCATTGCATCGCGAGGAAGTGGTAGAGGTTTTCTTCGATCCCTGCGGGGACTTGATGAGCTACTTCGAGATTGAAGTGAATCCCCTAAATACGGTGTGCGACCTGGTCCTGAGGAAAAATCGCAGCGGTATCATCAAAGATTTTGGCTGGCACTGCGAGGGGCTTTCTACCGTCGTGCAGAGAACCGCCACCGGCTGGATCGCAGAACTGGGAATTCCTTTCGCGAGCGTCGCCGAAGGCACCCCCCAGCCGGGCGCGATCTGGCGGGCCAATTTTCTTCGCATCGACCGTCCGCCCCATCGTGAGCGCGAACTCGGGGCCTGGTCGCCCACCGGTCTGGCCCAGTTTCACGTTCCGGCGCGTTTCGGCTTCGTCGAGTTTACGGAGCAGGCGTAGCGCTGGGCGAGGCGGAGGCGGCCGGTGAGGGAGATGGCGACGGCAGGGCGAGGGGCATCGCCGCAGGTGATGTCGCGGGAGCGAGATTCACGGAAGGAGTCGCCGTCGGCACCGGATCCTGTCCATTCATGAAAGCCTTAAAATCGGGAATCGTGGTTCCATCGGGAAGGCTGAACCGCAGCTCTGGATGTGCCCAGTTTCCATTGATGCTGGCCACGTAGGGGCGTCCCTTGGCCTGGCCTGTTCCCGAGGCTTGGAGTAATGGATTTTCCGGCGAAGCGGGTAGGAAGGTGAGGGAACCGCTCTTCAACGTCAGCGAGGTGGTGCCGGTGGAGGCCAGCAGGTTTTCAAAATCCACTGTGCCGGAGACCTTCGGTTTGCCCAGAGTGCCGTCAATCTTCAAAGCCGGTTTCAACGTCACGCCACCCGAGGCGGGGACGGAGCCGGACGATGTTTCCATCTGGAGGGTCCAGTCACTAAAGGGCGGCTCGCTGGTGATGGGCTGGAATTGAAGCGGACTGGTGATCGGATCAATAATCTTTTCCAGATCGAGGATGCCTGCGAACTCGGTGCCCGTAATCTGCGCTGTGCCGGTGAGGGAGGACGCCATGTAGTTGCCTTCGATCTTACAGTCGGCATTCATGGTCATGCCGACATTCGCGATCAAGTGTGAAGGCAGGTTCACTGCCTTGAAGCTGCCGGTAAAACCAATATTGGTCAGCGGCCCCTCGCCATTGGCATCGAAGTTGATCGTCGCATCCACCGGAAGTTCACGACCGGTGAGCAGCATCGCCTGCCGCAATTGCAATCCCACGGCATGCAGGTTCACCTTGGCCTGCCCATCCGCCTTTACGACCGGGTAGGGCCACGCGCTCCAGACGTTGATGGGCAGCATGGCATTCCCTTGCAGCCACGTCTGCTTGCCGTGCTTCATTTGGATGGCTTCGAGGTTTACCGATTCCGGGGATACCGCCACCTGGGCTTTGAACTGGGTGTCCGCGGTGGAAACCGTGCATTGTTTCAAAAACACGTTTCCCGGCGAATAGGTTCCCTCGATATCCGCATTGAGCGGGTGAAAATCCTTCGCCGCCTCGGTGCCGAAGGGGCGCAACTGGTTGAAGATCGCATGAAACGCGCCCGAGTGCGCCTTGTCGGTGCCATCGCCCGACCATTCCACATTCAAGCTGCCACCGAGCGGCTGTGGGGCAATCGGTGGCTGGAGGAGCGAGGAATAAATGGTAAGATCCGCGATCGAAGACTTCAGTTCCCCCGAGTACTGGCGGTTGCCGAGGATGTTGAGATCGCCCTTGCCGCGCAGATAGTCATTGCCATGCAGGAGCTCGAAGTTAATGACCTGCAAATCGTTCCCATCCAGCTTGAGCGCGGCCTGCAAGGAATCCAGCGGCGCGCCGCGGTAGGAAAGATGACTGCCCGTGGCAATCAACTGCCCGCTGAACTGCTGGTTCTCCCCGCGAATCGAGCCATCGAGATCAAGCTTGCCGAAGAGGCCGTCGAACTTTGGCCCCAGCAGCTTGGAGAATTGGTTGAGGTCGTCCAGCTTGGCCGACACATCGAAATTGAACTCCGATTTCCACCATGCCGCCGCGCCACCGGGAAGCGCCATTTCACCTTTCAAATTGAGCGTGTTATTCGCCTGCTTGAGCTCAAGATCGGGGATCAACAGCCGACGATGAAGCAGCGTAGCCCCCAGCACGAACGAATCGCAACGGCGCTGTCCCCAGCGGAAATCGTGCGAGGAAAAGCGTACGGAAACGGTTGCCTTCTCCGGGCTGCGCGGCGAGCCGCGGAAGGTGAATTTCCCTTCATCGATCAACCCGCCCGCCGGATCATGCGAGCCAATGAAGCGGGCCAGGGCATCCAGATGAATGCCGGAGAACGAGCCGCTCGCCTCGTAATTGAGATGCCCCTCCTCGGAATCGCGCAATTCTCCACGCAGATCGCCGCCGAAGGCATCGGCCGCAAATTCAATCAGCAATTGCCGACGCAAAAAGGCCCGGAGGTCGGTGGTAATGTTGGAGAGCATCACTCCATCCGCCAGCTTCACGTTGTAGAGCGAGAGCATTTGGTCCTGCCAGCTCGTCCCTCCGCTGATGTTGCGGAACTCCCGGTTCACCACCTCGTTGTCCACGATCAGTTGCTGCGCCGTGAAATCACCCGCGCGCAGCTTGCTCACCGAGAAATTCGCGCCATTGAGGACGATCGCGTCGCCGCTGAGCAGGAGGCGCAGATTGATGTTCCTCGCCTCCACATTCACCGGGGCGAGCAGGGACAGCCACGGTGTTTCCGAAACCAGTTTATGGTCAGTGGACGTGGTCTCCTGTTCCGAGTCCGGCATCACGCGGAAGTCACCGTTCAGTCCATCCACCTTCAAGTCTTGGAGCCAGCCATGATTCGAGGGGGGCACCAGCTTCCACCAGGAGAAGGAGGCCGTGAGGTGGTCGATACGAACCGTCGTCTGCACGCCCTGTGGCGATACCGTCTCCAGCCGGATGTCGGAAAAGACCAGCGGCTCGGTGATATTGCCGTCCACCTGCTGGAACTGCACGGAAAGTCCCTGGCGTTTGGCTTCAAAATAGATCGCCTGGCTGACGATCCAGCGGAAGGACTGGGGCCAGAACAGGAGTGCCGCCACGATGGCGAGCAGGGCCAGCAGCTTGAAACGCAGGCGCACGGAGGCACGCTTCGTCGTCGGCGCGTTACCGGCCGGGGTGATGGTCGAGGAAGAGGACATGAAAGGTTCTGAGACTGACTGCGCGTTGACGCGGGTTATTCAAAGGAATCGCGGCCCGTCATTGCGGTGCGTTGCCTGGTTTCCACTTGATGTTGCAGCCGATGCTGGGCTTCTGCACGGTCTCCACCGGCTGGTCGGTGAGCACGGCATCAATCGCCGCCCGCAGGTCACGGCCATCCGGAGTGCCTTTCCCTGGACGCGAATCGTCCAGTTGCCCGCGATAGACCAGCTTGCGCGCGGCATCGAACAGGAAAAAATCCGGCGTGCAGGCGGCGGAATAGGCCTTCGCCACCGCCTGGGACTCGTCGTAGCAGAAAGGGAAATTGAAGCCGAGCGTGACCGCCATTTCGGCCAGGCTTTTCGGTGCGTCATCGGGATAGTTCACCGCATCATTCGAGCTGATGGCGATGATTCCCAGTCCTTTGCCCGCGTAATCGCGCCCGAGTTTGGCCAGTTCATCGCGGAGATGAACCACGTAGGGGCAATGGCGGCAGATGAACATGACCAGCAGTGCTTTGTCGGCCGAAAAATCCGACAAATGGATGGTATTGCCGGAGACGACATCGGGAAGCTCGAAGTCGGGAGCCGGCGTGCCCAGCGGCAGCATGGTGGAAGGAGTTAAAGCCATGGGGAAAAGCTAACAGTCTCGTGGCGGAAATGGGAAATTGAATTTACGGGGAAAAATGGGCGATGACCCTCACCAATATTGGGGCGCCGAGAGAGCGGAAAAGGGAGGTGGTCCACAGATTTCACCGATTAACACAGATTTAAAACTCGAGTGCGCGATCAGTTTCGCGATCATCTCTGCTAAACGGGTTCAATCTGAGAAATCAATCTGTGCTAATCGGTGAAATCTGTGGATAAATCTACCCTTCGTTCATGCGCTCCCACTCTTGCCTTTTCCCTGCCACCCACTAAATAGCAGGGGATGTCCTGCACCCTCTTGAAACTTGCCTGCCCCGACCGCGTGGGGCTGCTTGCCCGTCTCACCAATTTTGTCGCGGGGCAGGGGGGCAATCTGTTGGAGGTGCATCAATATACCGATCCGCTCACGAAGTGGTTTTTCACCCGCATGGCGATTGATTCGGATACACTCGGGATGGATACCGCCAGTCTGCGCGAGACCTTCCGCCCGCTCGGGGAGGAATTGCAGGCAGAGTGGACGATTCGCGAGGAAGAGCGCCCCCTGCGCGTGGTGATCCTCGTCAGCAAGATCGGGCATTGTCTCGCGGACCTGCTCTGGCGGGCGCAATCCGGCGAATTGCCGATGGAAATTCCGCTCGTGATTTCCAACCACGAGGACTTTCGCAGCATGGTCGAAAAGCAAGGCGTGCCTTTTGCCTATGTGCCGATTGGCAAAGAAACCAAGGCGCAGGACTTCGCCCGGATGCGTGCGGTGCTGCGGGAGGCGAAGGCCGATCTGGTGGTGCTGGCGCGGTATATGCAGATTCTTCCGCCCGAGCTCTGCCAGGAAATGCCGGGCCGGATCATCAATATCCACCACTCGTTCCTGCCCTCGTTCGTTGGCGCGAACCCCTATCGGCGGGCCTATGATCGTGGAGTAAAATTGATCGGTGCCACCTGTCATTACGTAACGCCGGATTTGGATGAAGGTCCGATCATTGAGCAGGAAGTTTCGCGCGTGGAGCACTTCCATTCGCCGGAGGATCTGCTGCGCCTGGGCCGCGATTGCGAGCGCCTCGCCCTTGCGCGTGGGGTTCGTTACCACCTGCATGATCGCGTGCTGATTCACGGCAACAAGACCATCGTCTTCCGGGATTAAATATCGTCAGCCAGGGATTCACCTCCAAGTAATCGCTTCTTTCTTGGCGACTTGGCGACTTGGCGGTAAACCCATTGTTCTTATGAGAAAGAAAATCGTCGTGTACAGCACCAAGCCGTATGACCGCACCTTTCTCTCCCAAGCCAATGAATCGCGTGGCTACGAGCTGATCTATCTCGAAGACAGCCTGAAACCCGAGACGGCCTCGCTGGCTGCCGAAGCGGATGCCGTGTGTGTTTTCGTCCACGATCATGCCGACGCCGGGGCGCTGGAAATTCTCGCCGAGGGGAAAACCCGGCTCCTTACCCTCCGTTGCGCCGGGTATAACAATGTTGATCTGGCTGCTGCAGCCGCGCTGGGGCTGGATGTCCGCCGGGTGCCCAGCTATTCGCCCTATGCGGTGGCCGAGTTTGCGCTGGCGCTGATTTTTACCCTCAACCGCAAGGTCCACCGTGCTTACAACCGCGTGCGCGAGGGAAATTTCGCCCTTGATGGATTGCTTGGGTTCGATCTGCATGGTTGTACGGTCGGCATTATCGGCACCGGAAAAATTGGCTGCCTTACGGCGCCTCCGCTCAAAGCCATGGGCTGCAAAATCCTCGGCTACGATGTGTACCAGAATCCCGCCTTCATCGAAGCCGGCGGAGCTTACAAATCGCTCGACGAAGTGCTTTCCGAATCCGACATCATCAGCCTGCATTGTCCACTGACACCCGAGACGCATTACCTCATCAATGCGGACTCTCTGGTGAAAATGAAAACCGGCGTGATGATCATCAATACCAGCCGCGGAGCACTGATCGATGCCACGGCGGTCATCGCTGCGTTAAAGAGCGGCAAGGTAGGCTATCTCGGGCTGGATGTTTACGAGCAGGAGGAAGGCGTCTTTTACCAAAACCTTAGCGAGGAAATCATCCAGGACGACGTGCTGCAACGCCTGTTGACGTTCCCTAATGTGGTGGTGACCTCGCACCAGGCGTTCTTCACTACGACCGCGCTCAAAAACATCGCCGAGACCACGATGCACAACATCGAAGATCACTTTGCCGGACGCCCCTCATCGAATCAGTTGGTGGTCGGCGGGGGATAACGCGCTTTTCTCCACGCAGTCATCCCGACTGCGCGTGGCTTGAACTGTATTGTTGGGGCGCAACCCTCTTACATGTGGATCCCAAACTCGGCGAGCTTGGCTTCCATCTTGTCGCAGCGGGCCTCGGCGACTTCACGGGCGCGGCGCTCTTCGAGGAGGGATTCCTCAAGATCGCGGATACGTTGCTGGAGGCTGAGCCGGATGCTGGTGCGCACCGGCTGTTCGTCGGCCCGGCTCGGCTTTTCGGGCGGAACTGGAATAACGCCCGGAATATCCTTCACCACATGCTGCGCCCCATCGCGGCAGTTGATCACCGTCGTGTCGGGGCTGATCTCGCCCATCATGATGAATTCGCTCACCGCGCCGAGGGTGGTGGGGCCGTAATACTGGTCGGGCGAAACCTCCACGAGATAATCCATCTCCAGTTCCGGAATCATGGGCGCCTTGAACCAGTTGCTTTCGTCCGTCGAAACCTTGTCGAGCGGCGAAATCTGGGCGTCCACGGCCCATTGTTGCAGCTGGGAGAAGGGAATGGGACCGAATACGGTGCCATCGTCATGTTTCATTAGGAACCAGTTCTGGGTATCTTCGGCAGCTTGCATAAATGGTGGGTGGGGAATCAGTGAGTGGAACTGTTTTGGTCGGTGGGAGGAGTGGTGGGCGTGGCGGCCGGAGAGCCGCTTTTTGACATCGGAATAACCAAGTTTTGCCCGATCTGCAAGTGCCGAGCATCGGAAATGTGGTTTACCGCCATCAGTTCGCCCGGGCTCACCCCGTATTTGCGGGCGATCACGACGATGGTTTCCCCTTTGCTTACGGTATGAATGCCCTGGGAGTTGGCTGGTGCCACGGGAGCCGCCTTGGGGGCGGAGGTATCTTCGGCGGTCGTGGGAGCCGGAGCGATCGCCGGGGCCGTCTCTTCATCGGCGGCCATCTTTACCCCGAGCTTTTTGAGCAACAGATCCACTTTCAGTGAAAGGCGGTCGATTTCCTTGCTCTGCAATTCCACACTTTCCCGCAGCGATTTCAGCTCCATATCGGTGGAGGAGACGGGGGCAGGAGTGGAATCCTGGGCAAAGGTGGTGGTAACGGCAAAGAATCCGAGGCACGGAAGAATCCAGGCAGGTCGCAGCATGTGCCGGATCATGTCAGATCCCTGTGCCGCACGCAAGCTTCGCGGCCGGTTGATAAAGAAAGCACACACGTCCTGCATTCGCGCGCAGTCTCGCGAGTGGTTGCCTTGCGTTTCGGAGCAACTGGATTTACTTTGCAGCCATGCCTGACCGGACGCAGAAGCCGCAAGCACCCGCTCCCTGGGCTCCGAAAGAAGGAGACAGCGACGGGCCGAAGTCACCCGACATCACCAAACCCGACACCCGCGACCTGCTCAAGCGGATGAGAAAAGTGGACCCGAACCAGTCGAAACGTTATCGGCAGCGCACGGGCCAATGAGAGACCTCACCCCATCGCCTGCGTTGGTTTCTGCCGGTGAGGATTTTCCCGCTGTGCTTCGACGACATGGTGCCTATCCCGAGCCCGCTCTGGCGACGGGAGTGGCAGCCAACCCTGTGCTCATTCCCACGCAGGCCACCACCATTCTCGCCTTCAAATTTTCCGGCGGCGTGCTGGTGGCGGGCGACCGTCGCGCCACGGCGGGCAACACGGTGGTCTATGATCGCGCGGACAAGGTGATCGAGATCGACCGCCATTCCTTGATGGCCATCGCCGGCGTGCCAGCCACGGCGTGGGAAATGGCGCGCGTGTTGGAGCATTCGTTTCAATTTTTCCGCCGCACCCAGTTGCAGGAGATGAGCCTCGACGGCAAGGTGCGCGCCCTTTCGAAACTGCTGCGGGACAATCTTGCGCTGGTGATGCAGGGCGTGGGCATGGTGGCGCCGATCTTCGCCGCCTTCGACACCGTTTCCAACCAGCCGCGGGTCTATTTCTATGACGCGCTGGGCGCGCAATTCGAGGTGGCGGATTTTGCGGCCACCGGCTCGGGCTCGCCCGCGGTGCGCAGCGTGCTGCATTACGAAAATCGCTGGGGAAAACATCCGCTGCGGGAACTGAAGGAGCCCGAGGCCCTGGAACTCGCGCTCCGCTCGCTGGAGACGGCGGCGGAATCGGACACCGCCACCGGTGGCTTCGACCGCCGCACGGGCGTCTATCCCATTGTAAAAATCATCGCCGCGGGGGGCATTGTCACGATTGCCGATGACCAGCTGGCCCGGCTTTACCGCACCCGCATCCTGCGGTGAACGCATTATTTTTAACGCACCTTTCTTTCCATGACTGAAGAGCCATTCCGCTGGGTAGAAGCCATTGCCAATCGCCGCGAATACATCGAGCACCAGCTCGCCAGCGGCAGCCCGATCGTGGCGCTGGGATACGAGGGCGGGGCATTGTTGCTCACCTTCAGCCGCGACCGGCGCAAGATTTTCGAGATCTACGACCGGATTGCCGTGGGAGCGATCGGTCATCCCGGCGACATCGAGCGGTTGCGTATGACGGCCATCGAAGTGGCCAGCACCGAGGGCTTTACCCGCTCCGCCCAGGATGTGTCGCTTCGCCGGCTGGCTCATTATTCGCTGAGCCCGCTGCTGAAGAATGCTTTCGAGCAAATCTACGGGCCGCCGTTTTTGGCCCGCCTGCTCTTTGTCGAGCTGGGGGAGAATGGATCGCCCGATTTGTTCTTATGTCTGGATTACGACGGAGCCATCCAGGCCAGTCATAGTGGCTTTGGCGGCGCGCAGGAGCGGTTTGGCGTGCTCGGCGCGAGCGTCGCGGCCACGGAGGCGATGTCACGCTGGCTGGCGGAGAAAGGGAAGTCGGTCCCGGATCTGAAGGCTGCGCTGCAGCTCGCGCTTGAAGCCTGGGCGGTTGGCCATTTGCAATCCGTGGACGATGCGGTAAAACCATCGGACGTGGAAATTCAGGAACATTTGAAAGAACAACAGGCCGCCTCCTCGATCGAGGCCATGGTTTTGGAAAAAAATGCGCCGCCGCATCTCGCTTGTCGCATTTTGGCGAAAACAGAACTGGATGAACTGCTAAAAAGTTTTTAAGGTTCATCATGAGCGCTACGCGTGGGCGTGCATTGCTGAAAAAAATCGGCTGGCTCGGGGGCATCGTTTTGCCATGCATCGGGTTGGGCTTGCTGGGCTACGAATTGTTCCTTTCCCGGCAGCCTCTCCAGGTGCAGCACCCGCCTGCGCCGGTGATTCTCTCCACTGGCAAGCCGGCTCCCACGCCGAGTACACCACAGCCCCCCACTTCCCTGGCGAAAGCGAATGCATCCCCAAGTGGCCCGCCGTTGCCCACGATTGTGATCGATCCCGGCCACGGGGGCGCGGATGATGGAGCGAAGGGCAACGGCCTCAAGGAAAAAAACCTTACTCTCGATACCGCGTTGCGGGTGAACCGGCTCTTGATGAAGGCCGGTTTCAGTACCGTTCTCACGCGCGATACGGATGTGTATGTGGCGCTCTCGGATCGCGTGGCCATCGCCGATGCCTCGCCGGGCTGCCTTTTTGTCAGCATTCATTTCAACCAGTCGGCCTATGGGTATGTGAATGGCGTGGAAACCTACTACGCGGATGCGAAGGATACGCCCTTGCGCGGGTGGCCGTGGTCGCGTTTCCTCAACGTCATTTTCCCGCCCAAGCCGGTGGATAAAGGCCAGCGTCTGGCCGCGTGTTTGCAGCGCGCAGTGTCGGACGAACTGAAGGTGGTCAGCCGGGGCATCAAGAGTCGCGATCTGTACGTCGTTCATCATACCAAGGAACCGGCGATCCTGGTGGAGCCCGGCTTCATCAGCAACCCGGGCGAGGCGAAACTGCTCTCCATGCCCGGTTATCGTGAACGTCTCGCCGCCGCGATTGTCAGTGGCCTTCAGTCCTACCTGCGTGGTGACGATCCGATGACCATCCAGATGGTCAAAAAGTGAATAGTTGCCCTCTGGCCGACGTCCAATTTAGCAGACCCTATGAAGATTTTTCCCGCCACCGCCATCGCCTTGTTGTTCTCCACGGCTGTCCTGCGTGCCGATGATGATTTGCAAACCGTCCAGCAGGAACTCAAAGACGGAGGCTATTATTTCGGCGACGTGAATGGCCAGGCCGGGCCTGAGACCACGCAGGCGCTGAAGCGTTTCCAGATTCGCAACGGTCTCGAGGTGACCGGGCAACTCAATGATGAAACCCGGAGTGCCTTGAAGAATGGCACCGATGGCGGATCGAGCGCTCTGGCGGCCAATCCTGCCGATTCTTCCAGCGACCAGGCACCGGTGGTGACTCCCGCCGCCCCATCGGCCAGTGCCGGTCTGCGCGCGCCTTCCAGCGACTCCACGGCGGATCAAGACCGGCAGTATCTCAAGCAATCGCCGCCGCCGGCCACGGCCGGGATTCCGGTGGCTTCCTACGGGCAGATTTTCCGTCGCACCCCCTATGAAACCGCGCCGCCCGTCGTGCAGCGCGATACGGTGCGCAGCGCCCAGAAGCGGCTGGTGGAAATTGGTCTCTACGAGGGCGATCCGGATGGCATCCCCGGCCCGCTGTTCCAGCGGGCTCTTTCCAAATACCAGGCCAGGACTGATCTGGACGTCACCGGTCGCCTCGACCTGCCCACGCTGGCCCAGTTGCACCTGCTTCCCCGCATGGAACATTCCGAGCCGCACGTCCGGGTTTTTGTCCATCCGGGAGCCGTTCGTGGGATCTGGGTTCCGTAGGAATGCGCAACAGACGCCTCTCCTCTTTAAAAATCGCACATTTCCTGCCCCTGCGGCATGTTTTTTGCCTTGTCTAGGATGGTGGACACCAATAAGTTCCACTTAATCCGCTCTCAAAACCCAGGGCATATTGTTTTTAATCGCAGGATATGGCGCAAAAAATTCTAGTCATTGATGAAACGAACGTAGCCGCGCGGCTTACCGAACACGTTCTCGAAAAGAACTTTGCGACTTGCGACGTGATGCTGGCCCCGCGCGGGATCGACGGCATCGAGCGCTTCCACCTGGCGAATCCCGACTTGATTCTGCTCGATGATTCGCTGCCGGATCTCGATGGCGATGCGGTGTGTTACCGGTTGTTGAACGACCCCTTCATGTCAAAGGTGCCGGTGATTGTCATTTCTGCGAATGGCGTCGGCCCAAAGCTGGTGGAGAAATATCCCAACGTCATCCAGTCGCTCAGCAAGCCGCTGCAGCCCGATGAATTGCTCACCGCCATCCAGACCGCGCTCGCCAAGGCTCCGGCGCAGCCGCACCCGTCCGGCATGGTTCTTTTCCGCGAGGCGGAGAAGATGGTCTTCCAGGCGCATACCGGCTTCTTCTCGCTCAAGAATGCGATCCAGATGGCCTACGGCGACCAGCTCACCGGCGTGCTCCGCGTGTTCTTGAACCGCTTTTCCACGGACCTCTATTTTCTCAAGGGTCGCTTTGTCTATGCGACCACCCGCGACGTGCATCTTTACACCCGTGAGTCGCCCCTCATCCTTTCCTCGACGCCGCTCGGCCTCATTCTGGAATCGCAGGCGAACCAGAGCTTCACCAGCTGCCCGATGTTCCTCTACCTGTCGAACCACAACGGCTTCCCGCACGAGGATGTGGTGCAAATCACCCGCGATCACGGCCAGCGCCTTTTCTCCTACCTGTGGACTGCGGGCCGAATCCATTTCGAGTTCGAGCACCTCAAGGAATTGCCGGATTTCGCGAAAAACTTCCCGCCTTCCAGCGAAGACCCGGAAAGCTGGATGCTCGCGAGTCTGCGTTACGTGAAATACAATTATCTCACTGCCCAGCAGCGCCCCGATCCGAATGGCTCGCCCGCTTACACCCGCAAGGGCTATGAGATGATCCAGAAGCTCAAGCTCAACGATGTGGAGGCACGTTTCGCCACCGCCATCAACGGCTCCGAATCGCTCCAGTCCATCGCCAAGCGCCTGAGTATCCCGCTGAACGACGCGCTCCTGATCGTCTTCCGTTTCCAGATGCTCGACATCATCGACTACTGGAACTCCAGCATCCTCACTCTGCCCGCCGGACAGACCAATCCGGGGGGAGCTCCGAACCAGGGCTAGGGAGAAGAGTTTGTCCGCAGATTAACGCAGGTTGAAAAATACGGCGTGGGTTGCAGCAGATGCAACTCGCCACTTGGGGCGGGGCTCCTCGACTACGCTGGGTTCCGCTCGAGATGACGGCGTAGCAGGTAGTTTTTAAAATCTGCGTTAATCTGCGAAACCGAGGCGAAGCGAGATAATGCCACAAATATTTTTCAAAAAATGGCATAATCTGCGGACGATCCTCCATCACATCTGCGATACAGCAGTCGTAGTTTGTGGCGTCTTCCTCAACTCATCCAGTTCCGCCCAGACGCTGCCGATGAAGATATCCACCTGGATCTTTACCGGCAGGCGGTTCTCATCGTCGGAGACCCAGATCGTGCCGTGCTTGAAGAGCTTGTGCGGATGCAGCTCCAGCTTCTTGTCGATGGAGAGCAGCTTCAAATCGCATTTAAGCGTGTGAAATTTGCCGGCCCGGACGGTGACGTCCTCCTTGCCCAGCACTTTGATCGTGGCAAGATAGGGCGAAAAGGAGGGAAGGACGACCATGGAGATCGTATCCCCCGGCTTGAGCGGCTGGCTGCGGGCAAACAGAAGCGCGCTTTGGAGATCAAACGCTTCCGGCACCTTGAATCGTTTCGGCTTCGCCGGGTTTTTGTCGGGCGGATCGACGGTTTTTAGGCACCAGACTTCCCGGTCCGAAAAGCGTGCCTTGGAGGTCACGGTTTTTGCGGAATAGACTTCCGTTTGCTCCAGCGAGATCGGCCTCAGGGTGCGCCGGTTGGCGACCGCCTCGTGCTTCGCATCCAGCTTCCAAAGCGCACGCGCCATTCCGGTGGAATTTCCCGTGGCATCCAGTTCCACCGTGTCGTCATTCTTTTGCAGAAACACAATCGACGCCTTGCCGGCGGTGATTCCCAGCCAGCCGAAATGGTATTTCGCCTGCAAAGGGGCGAGGGGAGGAAAAGGGCCCGGCCTGGGCGGCGTCAATTCGTCACGCCAGTCCGCCCACGCCATTGCAGGCAGCAGCAGCGTGAGGAAGATGGAGAGGATGAATTTCAAGCGGGTTTGAGCGAAATGGATTCGATGGCCGCCGCCGGCAGCCAGGCCCGGATTTCGCCGGGCAGCAGACAATACGTCCATTCCCCGCTGTTTTGCAAAATTCTCACTTCACTGCCCGCGGGCAGCGTATCGGCCAGCGCCGAGTTATCCGCTGGCGCATAGCGGGCATCCACCTTGGCCGCCACCACGATGGCCGTGCGCAGTCGCTTCTCTCCCTGCCAAATTGCTGCGCCCAAATAGCCTGCCACCAGCAGTGCCACCACTGCGGCAAGTCCGGCCCAGGTTCCATCCTGCACCCAGCGCAGCCAGATCGCCAAAAACGACAGCAACGCCACCCACAGGGCCAGCACCAAGGCCCAGGCCAGCGTGCTCAAATTGACCGGCGGAAAAATGACCTGCCACGATTTTGCGGGAAACAATTGCGCCCCCGTCTGTTTTTGCACAAAGGCGAGGTTCGCCCGGGCCTCGGGGCCATCCGGCTGGATCGCCAGCGCCCGCTCGTAGGCCAGCACCGCGTGTCCGGCATCGTGCAGGCGCCATTCGGCATTGCCGAGATTATAGAAAAGGTTCGCCGCGTAGTCGCCCTCGCGGATCAACGTTTCGTAGCCTTGCTTTGCGTCGGTATATTTTCCGGCCGCGTAGGCTGCGTTGGCGGTGGAGAAATCAGCCTCCGGCGTCGCGGCATGCAGGCACAGGACGGAGACGATGAGGGCGAGCAGGCAGGAGAGGGACGTTTTCATGGCTGCTTTTCGAAAGAGTTGAGGGCGCTCACCAATGTGGTGCGGCGGTTTTCCGGCAGCGGCTCTTCGCTTCTCGCGCCACCGGCATAAAGCATTTCCCCGTGCAGATCGAAGAGCGATTTTAGTTCCTCCCGGGTTGCCGCATCGACGCCGCTGCGGGCGAGGATTTCGTTTCCACTCAAGGCACCGGGCTCGCCGCCGTGGTGAATGGCCGAGACCGTTCGCATCCATGCTGTCGCCGCTTCATAAAACTGACCACGCGCCACCCCGGAGCGCTGCCACCGGGTCTTTTGCTCTTCGCTCTGTTTGGTCAAGGTCCGCAGGCGCAGGGAACGTTCATCCCCGGCCCTCCGCCGCGAATGCTGGAGCAAGGCAAACCCCAGCAGGGCTGAGAGCGGAATCGCCTGCGCCACCCAGAAACCGGCCGTGCGGTAAATGGGCGTGAAAGCGCTGTGATCCCATTGGGCCGAGGGGAGAATGTAGAGGATATCACGGTCGGCCGCCGCGGCATTGTTCGCTGCTGGAGTCGCGGTCGCCGCCGCCACGATGGGAGCCGGAGTGGGTGTCGCAATCGAGCCGTCCACTTTCACCGGAATCTTGTCCGTGGAGAGCGAGATGTATTTTTCCTGCTCGGGATCGAAGTAGCTGAAATGCAGCGGGGGCACCTCCGTCTGCCCGCCGCTGGGAACGAGGGAGATCTGAAAGGTCTTCGTGCCGCTCAGGCCGATGTCGTCATCCGCCTTCATCGTGGAAGTGGCAGGATAGCTGCGCCAGCCGGGAGCCTGTTCCAATTGCGGCGACGCGATCCGGTCAAAATTTCCGCGGCCGCTGATGGAGACGGTGACGGTGAGGGGCTCGCCAGCTTTCACCTCGCTCGCGCTCGATTGTCCGACGATTTTGAAATTCCCCACCGCCCCTGAAAAATCCGCCGGACGCCCGGTGACGGGCAGGGGCTTTACCTGCAACGGGGTGGCGTCTGCGGTGACGGTGACCTGGCGGGGGATCAGGTTATAAACATCGTCATCGCCAAAGAACTGCTGGAACGGAGAGTTGCCGAAGGGCGAGCGCCGCCGCCGGTTATTGCTATCCGGAAGCTGCATGATGAAGATGAACGAGGACGGTCCCACTTGCAGCGTTCCGGCTTTTACCGGGGTGGCAATGGTCTTGAAAACAATCACCCGGAAGGGCCGCCCCTGATAATCGGTCTGCCCCTGGTCACTGAGCCGCAGCTTGGGCGCCGTGAGTCCGTTGGTATCGAGCGAGGGCGGGCCTTCCTGTCCGGCCTGGAGTGGGATGTTGCCATCCACGTAGTATTTGATTTCCACCGGCAGCGACTCTCCCACATACGCGCTGGTCTTCGGCACCACGATCTGGGCGAAGTAGTTCTTGCCGCTGGACTGGCCGGTATTCTGGCTGGTGGAGCCTCCCACCACCAGGCTCACCGGGTTGCTGGAATAGCTTTTCCCATCGGCGGTAACCGTGATCGCCGGAATGGTGTAATTGCCTGCCTGATCGGCCGTCAGCGAATAGCTGAAAATGAGCTGCTGCGTGATCGAGTTGCCACTGCCAAAGCCGAGGCTGGCGTTATAACTGGTCTGCCTCCCGACCGCCTGGATTTGCAAGTGCGGCACGGAGGGCAGCTTGGGATCCTCGGCATCATCTGCACCAGTGACTGTCACCTGGAGCGTGGTGCTCTCGCCGACATCCACCTGGGAGCTGTCCAGCGCAGCATTGACCGTGACCTCGGCATGGGCAAACGACGCCTGCCACCAGAGCAGCACGCTCACCATCAACAGCAATGGGAAGGAATTTCGGAAACGCATTACCAATCTTTTAGGACAGGCCCCGTGGCCGGATGTTCATTCAGTTGCACCTTGCTCTCATCGCCCTTTAGCGACTCCAAAAGCAAGCGCGCTTGTTCGGGTGTCATTTCTCCCGGTTTTCCAGATTCTTCGGCAGCCGCCGCTGCTCCGTTCTCACTCCCCGGCGAGGGCGAGGCGGAAGCCGCGGCCTGGGCCTGCTCGAGATTGCCCTGCCTGGGCGTGCCCGATGGAGAGGCACCCGGCTGCGGCTGATTGTTCGCCGGTTGCTGGGACTGGCTTTGATCCTGCTGGCCCTGACTTTTTTGTGAATTTTCACCGGGAGAAGGGGATGGACTTCCATTCTGGTAGTTTGTGCGATCGCTCTTCTGCTGGTCGCCTTGCTGACCTTTCTGTTGGTCTTGCTTGCCGTCCTGTCCCGTTTGATTCTTTTGCTGATCCTGCTGGCCTTGCTGGTTCTGTTCCTTCTGATCCTGCGAATTTTGGGACTGCTGCTTTTGCTGCTGGTCTTGTGACTGCTGGGAATTGTTCTGTCCGGACTGGTCCTGCGATTTTTGATCCTGCGACGACTTTTTTTGCTGATCCTTCTGCGGTTGACCGCCGCCTTGTTGCTGCTGGTTCTGCTGATCTTTTTGGTCCTGCTTTTGCTGATCCTGCTGCTGCCGTTGTTGTTTCTTCTCTTCCTGCTGGCGCTTCAATTCCTCCAACGCCTTCTTCACGACTTCGCCGTTGTATTGCGCGTCAGCATTCTTCGGGTCCGCCTTTAGCGCATCGGTAAAGTGCTGGATGGAATTTTCCCAGTCCCGGGTCTTGTCGTCTTCCGACTTTTGCTGCGTGCCACGTTGGAACAGCGAGGAGCCCAGGTTGTATTGGGCCTTGTTACGAAGCACTGGATTGTCCGATTCCATCACCTTGCCGAAATCCTGCACCGCTTCGTCGTAATTCCCGGCTTGGTAGGCGCTTGCTCCGGCATCGAATTGTAACTCCGGCGAATCCGGTCGCTGATTCAAGGCATTCTTGAACGACTGATTTGCCTCGGGAAATTTGCCCTCTTTGTAAAGTTGCAGCGCATCCTCGGCCTTGGCCTGAGTGCCCAGCAGCAACATGGCGGCGAGCGTTGCCTCGACCGCCGCGTGCTTTGGGCTTCGTGTGGGTAGCGCCGGTGGCTTGCGGCTCTTGCGGCGGTCCGAAATCAAATGTGCCATCGCGAGCACCAGCAGCGCCGCGCCCAGCGGCCATTGGTAACGCTCGATCGGACGGCTGGAAAGGCGCGCATCGATATTTTGCTCGGCCAGCTTTGCGATGCCCTGGCTGTAGAGCTGGTTCATGTCGTTGAAGCTGTCGCCTAGTTGAATATAAGAGCCGCCGGTCGCCTCGGCGATTTGCTTGAGCCGTGAGGGATCGAGGTGGGACTTCACAAGGTTGCCATCCTGATCCTTCACAAAATCCGTGCCGCCGGAGTCGTTGGGCACGGGAATGAGCGACCCCTCCGTGGTGCCGATCCCCACCGTGAAAATGCGAATCTTGCCCGCAACATCCTTCGCCGCCTGCACCGCATCATCCTGCAAATCCTCCCCATCGCTGAAAATGATTAGCGCCCGGTTGCTGCTCTCCCCCTTGCCGAAGGCATCCTCCGCTGCGTGGATCGCGCCGGTAATATCGGTGCCGCCTTGCGGGATGACATTGGTGTCGAGCGCGTCGATTGAATCGCGCACCGCCCCGTAATCAATCGTCATCGGAGCTTGCAGGAAGGCACTGCCTGCAAAGGCGATCAAGCCGGCGCGGTCGCCTTGCAAGGCGTTGAGCAAATCCTCGGCGGCGAGCTTGGCCCGGGTGAGCCGGTCGGGCGCAGTGTCGTTGGAAAGCATGCTCTTTGAGGTATCGATGGCAAACAGCACATCGCGGCCTTTGCGCTCCACATGGTTCTCAATCGTGCCGTAGCGCGGCTGGGCCAGGGCCAGAATGCCCAGCGCCAGCGCGATCATCAGCAGCAGGAAGCGCAGAGCGCGCCGTCCTCGATGAACACTGCCCGCCAACTGCGCCTGCAGGCGCGGTGAAACCAGGCTTTGCAAGTGTCGCCTCGCCAGTTGCTGGGCGCGCCAGTAGAGCACCGTGAGCAGCGGAATCAGCGCCAGGACGAGGAACCAGAGGGGATGGGCAAAACTCATGGCAGGCTCCTCCATACGGTGTGAGACAGCATCAGTTCCAGCAACAACAGGCCCATGCCCGCCGAGAGAAACCACGGGAATAAATCCCGGTATTCCGCATACTTGGTGAGCTTTTCCGGCGTCTTCTCCATTTTGTCGATCTGGGCGTAAACGTTCTTCAAGGTATCGGTGTCTGCGGCGCGGAAATAATGGCCACTGGTGATCTTGGCAATTTGCTTGAGCGCGGTTTCATCAAAGCCGAATTGCTGCATCTCGTATTGCGGACGCCCAAACATGTCGCGTACTTGCTGGTGGTTCCGGTCCAGCACGGGGAAGGGGGCGGCGTTGTCGGTGCCGGCGCCGATTGTGTAAATCTTGATATGCAGCGCATCGGCCGCCTCTGCGGCGGTGAGGGGAGGGATCTGCCCCGCATTGTTGTCGCCGTCGGTGAGGAGAATGATCAGTTTCGACTTGGCCTGCCGGTCCTTCAGCCGGTTGGCGGCGCTCGCAATCGCCGAGCCGATCGCCGTCCCGTCCTCGACCAGGCCGATTCGCACGCGGTCGAGATTTTGCAACAGCCAGTCGTGATCGAGCGTCATCGGACTCACGAGGTAGGGGCGGCCGGCAAAAGCAATCATGCCGATCCGGTCATTCGGTCGCGCCTCGATGAATTCCCGCGTTACCTTCTTGATCGCATCGGTGCGGCTCGCGCGTTCGCCGCCGATTTTATAGTCCTCCAGCAACATCGAGCCGGAGACGTCGAGCGCGATCATGATGTCGATGCCGCTCGCCTCGGTGTGGGTATAGCTGCGCCCCGCCTGGGGCCGGGCCCACGCGATCACCAGCAACGCCAGGCCGCCGTAAAACAGCGTGGCGAGAAACTGCCCGCTCCGCGAGCGCACTGCCCGGCCAATTCGTTGCAGCGCACCGGTGGAGGAGAAGACCACCGCCGGAGTGCTCCCGAGGCGTCCCTTGAGCCACGCCAGCAACGGGATCATCAGCAGCGCCAGCAGGAACCATGGATTGGCAAATCCAAAGCTGTAGCCATCCGGCAGACTCATGCGTCGCCTCCTTCCACAAAGCGGCGCGCCTGCTGCCACAAGGCGGCCGAGTCCTCACTGGTCGCCTGGATATGGGCGAACTTGATCAAATCGCACTTCTCCAAAAACTGCCCGAGCAATGCCTTCTCCTCTCCGGAGAATTTCGGGGAATCCCCGATGCTGGCGAGAAATTCCGGCGAGGTCTGGCGTGGTGCGCCCAGTTGGTATTGCTGCGAAACATACGTCCGCAGAATGTCGCAGACCGCGATGCTGAAAGCGTAAGGCTCCATTACAGAAATCTGCGCCTGGATTTTCTCCAGTGCCTGCAAGGCGATTTCCTTCGGCGTTGGCGGAATGGGTTGCGGACGATTCTGCCGCGCCCGCACGATCAGCCAGGTGATGATTGCCAGCACTGCCACGCTGCCCGCCACGATCGCGGTGATTTCCCAGACCGGCATCGGGATCGCCACCGGACCGATGATCGGTTTCAGCTCCGGCGCGGACTGGTCATCCTGCGGCGCCAGCCGCAACTGACCCAGCACTGTGGAAAACGATAGCGCCAGCCAAAGGGTGAAAAATGAAAGCCGGGTTTTCATGCCACGATCAGGCGTCGCTCGCGCACGCGGAAAAAGTTCCGCAGGGCGGGTACGTAGTCTTCATTGGTGCGCAGTGAGATGGCATCCACCCGCCGCCGTCGAAACTCCTGCCGCCATTCGCGGCGGTGCTTTTCCACCGCCTCCGCGTAGGCGGCGCGCACGGCCTGGTCGGAGGTGTTGATTTCGAGCAGTTCGCCGGTCTCTGCATCTTCCAGGCGCACCCGCCCCACATTGGGTAGCATTTCTTCCGCGGGGTCCACGATGGAGACGGCGATGAGATCATGCCGTTTTGCGGTGATGGAAAGCACCTTGGTTATCAGCGGCGTCTGAAAGTCAGAAACCAGAAACGCCACCGCCCGGCGGGTGACCACCCGATTGAGGGTTTCCAGCGCCGCCGTGGGGTGGGTGCCGCGGCCCTTGGGCTCGAAAAACAGCACGTCGCGAATGAGCCGCAGGGTGTGCATGCGCCCTTTGCGCGGCGCGATGAAATGCTCGACCCGGTCCGAGAAAAGCAACAGCCCCACTTTGTCGTTGTTGCGAATGGCGCTGAAGGCCAGCAACGCCGCCACCTCCGCCGCCATCTCGCGTTTGCTCTGGCTGACACTGCCGAAGTTTCCGCTCGCGCTCACGTCCACGAGCAGCATCACCGTCATCTCGCGCTCTTCGGTAAATTTCTTCACAAACGCATCGCCCCGCGCCTCTCCAAGCCGCGCGGTCACATTCCAGTCGATCGCCCGCACCTCGTCGCCCGGCTGATATTCGCGCACCTCCTCAAAGTTCATTCCACGTCCCTTGAACACGCTGCGGAACTGCCCGGCAAAGGCGGCATCCACCATGCCACGAGCCTTGATTTCGAGGCGGCGGATTTTTTTTAGAATCTCTTTGGCATCACTCATTGATAATCCCTCCCATTTTCCCGTCATCCCGAGCGCAGCGCAGCGCAGTCGAGGGATCCTGTTCTAGTGGCGTGGAGCCCCCATCGCGGATATCCCTTCGCTCCCCATTCTGGGAAGCGTTCTTGACTGGAAACATTTCAACCATCAAATCCCGCCACTCTGGATTCGCCTTGGCAATCAACGTCACTTTCTTTTTCCGACTCCAAGCCTTCAGTTGCTCCTCCCGCGCAATTGCCGGCGTCGGCTCTGGATAGGCCTCAAAATAAACGAGCTTTTTTGCCTGATATTGCCGCGTAAAATAGCTGCCCAAGCCATCTCCATGCGCAGCTACCCGATTCAGCAAATCGTTCGTGATGCCGATATAAAGCACGGTGTGTCGCTGGTTGGTGAGGAAATACACGAAGTAGTTCTGGTGGCTCATCAAGCCGGTTTGTGGTGAAAGAGAAGAGCTCGCTGGTGTTGGTGAGGTTACAGGCCACTATTACGGGATCCCTCGACTGCGCTGCGCTGCGTTCGGGATGACGCCGTTTTGTGGGATATTAGGGAACAGGCAGTCCTCCGAAAATCTTCCCAACCACCTGTTCACTCGTGATCTCTTCCGCCTCCGCCTCATAGCTCACCATGATGCGGTGGCGCAGCACGTCATAACCGATCGTCTTCACATCCTGCGGAGTCACATAGCCACGGCCTTGCAAAAACGCATTCGCTTTGGCGGCCAAAGTCAGCGCAATCGTCGCCCGCGGCGAGGCGCCGCAGCGAATCATCCCTTCGAGCCCAAGCTTGTATTTGCCCGGTTCGCGGGTGGCCCACACCACATCCACGATGTAATCTTTCACCCGGTCGTCCACGTAGATTTCATTTACCACGGCGCGCGCGGCCACGATGTCCTGTGGCTGCACCACGGCCTGCACCTCGAGTCGCGGAGCGGAGGTGCTCATGCGGTCGAGAATCTGCCGTTCTTCCCCGCGGGTCGGATAGCCGACCTTCAGCTTGAAGAGAAAACGATCCACCTGCGCCTCGGGCAGATTGTAGGTGCCTTCCTGCTCAATGGGATTCTGCGTGGCCAGCACCAGAAACGGATCGGGCAGGGGATAGGTGGTATCGCCGAGCGTGACCTGCCGTTCCTGCATCGCTTCGAGGAGCGCGCTCTGGACCTTTGCCGGTGCGCGGTTGATTTCATCGGCGAGAATCAGGTTGGAAAAAAGCGGTCCCTGCTTGGTCACGAATTCACCCGTGCGAGGGTTGTAGATCAGCGTTCCAATCAAGTCGGCCGGCAGCAGGTCGGGCGTGAACTGGATGCGCGAAAAGCCGGTTTGCACCGCCGAGGCGAGCGTGCGGACGGTCAGGGTCTTGGCCAGCCCGGGCACGCCTTCCAGCAGCACGTGCCCGTTGGTTAGCAGGCCCATCAGCAGCCCATCAATTAGATATTTCTGGCCGACGACCACGCGGGCCATCTGCTCCTGCAATGGCGCCACCCAGTGGGCGGCGCGCTGTACTTGTTCGGTAATCTCCTGCGTCGTGCTCATGCTGCTTTAAATAAGGGGATGATATCGGTTACATTCAGACATCGCGACCGCCATTTCGTTCGATCCAGCGGGACGGGAATTGCGCCCGGAGCGCCCCTGCTTGTAAAGAATTTTCATCTCCCATCACGGCGTCATCCCGGGCGCAGCGCAGCGGAGTCGAGAATCGGAGCGCAGCGGAGATCATTGCTCACTTCTATTTCCAACTGAGAGCAATAAATCCAGTAATCGTGGCGGGCGACTCCATTGGCAATCCTCCTCTTACTCTTTGTCTTGCTCATGCTCTTGCTCCCAAAAAAAAGAGCTCCCTATATAATTCCGGGCGAAATGAACGATCCGCTTGCAAACCGCGACCACGCATTTATTTTCCCGGCGCAATGACAAAGCGACTTACCAGCCGACTTATCCCGCTCCTCGAGCTGCATGCTCGTGGAGCTGATCGCGTGTAACGCGGCTGGCTGCTCCTGGTGGAGGTGGCCCTCGCCGCCGACCTTTGAATAATTCTTTCCACCAAAAGAAATCCCGTTTCCAATTCCAAAATCCTGCCGACGTGTGCCATGATGCCCGGCGGCTCAACTCCTTTGTCCGGTTATGATTATCCCTTCTTCCCAAAAGTATCGTCCCTTTCCACCGGTTGACCTGCCGGATCGCCAGTGGCCCGCTCGGGTCCAGACGAAAGCGCCGATCTGGTGCAGCGTGGATTTGCGCGATGGCAACCAGGCGCTTGCCGTGCCGATGAACGTGTCGCAGAAGCTGGAGCTCTTCGACGCGCTGGTGAAATGTGGCTTCAAGGAAATCGAGGTCGGTTTCCCCTCGGCCTCCAACACCGAGTTCGAGTTCAACCGTCGTTTGATCGAGGAGGGCCGCATTCCCGATGATGTGACGATCCAGGTGCTGGTGCAGGCCCGCGAGGACTTGATCGAGCGCACGGTGGAATCGCTCGTCGGGGCAAAAAACGCCATCATTCATTTGTATAACAGCACGTCGCCGGCCCAGCGCCGCATCGTTTTTGGCCTGGAAAAGTCGGAAATTGTGAATATTGCCCAGCGCGGCACGCAATGGGTGAAGGACCGCCTGCCCCGCCTGGCGGGAACGAATGTCACCTTCCAGTATTCGCCCGAGAGCTTCTCGGCGACCGAGGTGGAGTTTGCGCTCGAGATTTGCCAGGCCGTAATGGAGGTCTGGCAGCCGACGCCGGAGAAAAAGATGATCTTGAATCTGCCCGATACGGTGGAGGTCGCGATGCCGAATGTGTATGCGGACCAGATCGAGTGGTTCGGCCGCCATTTGAAGAATCGCGAGAGCGTCATCATCAGCCTGCATACGCACAACGACCGGGGCACCGGGGTCGCCGCGACCGAGCTGGGCTTGCTGGCCGGGGCGGAGCGCGTGGAAGGCACGCTCTTTGGCAATGGCGAGCGCACCGGCAATCTGGACATCGTGACGGTCGCGTTGAATCTCTACATGCACGGCATCGATCCGAAGCTGGATTTCTCCAACTTGAACAAGCTGGTCGAAATCTACGAACGTTGCACTGGTATGACGGTCCCTCCGCGCCAGCCCTACGCGGGCGAACTGGTCTTCACCGCCTTCAGCGGTTCGCATCAGGATGCGATCAAGAAGGGCCTGGGCGCGTGGAAAAAGTCGCAGGAAGGCGGCGAATCGACCATTTGGGATATTCCGTATCTGACCATTGATCCCGATGATCTGGGACGTCACTACCGCGAGGTGATCCGCGTGAACAGCCAGTCGGGCAAGGGCGGTGTCGCCTACCTGTTGGAAAGCGAGTTCGGCATTACGCTGCCGAAGGATATGCAGCGTGAGTTCGGCCCGATTGCCAACGACGAGGTCGATCATCTCGGCCGTGAAGTCACCGCCGCCGAGTTGCGGGATATTTTCTGGAAGGAATACATCGAGCGCGCCGAGCCGTATGCGCTCGGCCATTTCCATGCCGATGGCACCCGCGGTCAGATGCGCTGCCGCGCCACCGCCATTCATAATGGTGCAGAAATCGCGCTCACCGGTGATGGCAACGGCCCGATTGCCGCTTTTGTGAACGCCTTGCAAAAAGCGGGCGCTCCGGCCTTCGAGGTGTCGTATTACTCCGAGCACGCCCTCAGCAGCGGCGCGGAAGCCAGCGCGATCGCCTACATCCAGATCAAGCTGCCCTCGGCCACCGCCGGCAAGTCGCGCTCCGTTTGGGGCGCCGGCATTGATACCAGCATCGAGCTCGCCTCGATCAAGGCCGTGGTCAGCGCGCTCAATCGCTCGCTGAAATAGCGGGCGGGTTGATTATTTATTTGTCATGCGGGGTGGTTGCTGATAGCCACCCCGCATGTTTAAAGGGGCTCCTGCGGGTTCGCTAATTGTTTCGGTTCTGGTGCTGGTGTTTTTTGCCGGCTGTGCGCAAACGATTTCCCTGTCCAAGGTTGATCGTGCCAAATACGGACGCGTTTCTTTTGCCTCCGACGTGGAGATGCCGGAAAAGTATTCGTATTCCGACGCGACGATCACGGGAACCCGAACGGCTTCGATTCCACTGGGAGTGATCGGAGTTCTCGCCACCCAGGCCACGGTGATTGCTGCCGAGGAGAAAGCGGGACGCGGCCACGTCCAAGGGGTGATCGAGCGAAGCAAGATTGATGTGCCCCGGCTGGTGCGCGAGCGTTTTCAAAAAGCAGTTCTCGCCCTCCCGGGATTTGCTTCCGAAGCCCAATCGCCGCAGGCAACCTTTCATTTGAATGTCTGGGATTGGGGATTCGCCTCCGGTGGCCCTGGAAAACTGGCGGCCAGCCTTGCGGTGCAGGGAAATCTCGTCGGAAGTGGAGGGCAGGCGGTTTGGCGAAAAACCGTGCTGATGGTGAGCCCCATTTCCGGAACTCCGGAGGAATTCCAAAAGGACGCGACCCTTTATCCTCGATCCTTTGATCAAGTGCTCGAAACCGTGGTGAAGAGTCTTACAACGGATATTCCCCCCGTTTCGGATGCCAGTGCCAAGCCAAAGGATGATGCGAGCGCGAACTCGGACCAGTCATTTCATCCCTGATCGTCGCCGGCCTGGCGATTGGACGAGGGGTGAATCACCCGCAGAAAAGTCGTCGCGATCCCATCGCCCAAATGATGGGTGAGCACGCCGGAATGCCCAGTGGCGAGGGCATTGCGGCTGGCATCCCAAAGTCGCCCCAGATCGGTGCGATCGCTCTCCCGGCCCCGCCAGCGACCGGTGTCGTCGATCAATGCCAGCGTGCGTAATTGCTGCCGGTGATCGCCGCGGGTTTCAAAGATGCTGGCCACCACCAGGGCGCGCCCTTCTTGTTGCGCTGCCTCCAAAGTGCGCAGGAAATGCGGCTCCGCCTGCTCGACGAGAATTTCGTCCGGCCCGGTTTCCACGGTGCTCTGGTCGGGAGTGAAAACGAGAACTCGCGGTTTTCCCGTGGCGAGTATTTGTCTCGCTGCCGCTTTTACCTCGATCGCAAGTGCTTCACGACCGATGGCTCCGACCGTCTCTCCCGAGGGCAGGCAAAGCAACATTGCTCCCGCCGGGTAATCGTCGGAGTTGTGGGCTCGAACCACGGTGGCCAGCGCGCAGGAAACATCGGGGGCTTTCCGCACTGCATCGAGGATGGTCTGCAATTCCTTCACGGTGAATCAAAACAATTGCCAACGTGGGTGGCAATCAGGGGGTCGGCGAAGCAGCCGGTGTCGCCGTGGGAGAAATGCTTGCTGCGGGCGACGCGGTGGCCGTGCTGGACGGACTCGCCACCGCCGTTGCACTTGCCGTGGCAGTAGCCGATGGCGTGGGAGTGGGGGTCGGTTTGGTCAGATCGGTCCAATGAACCAGTTCACCTTTGAAGCCGCCGATGTCGTTGAGCAACTGCTGGCAGCGCTCGTACCAGTGGTCGAGATTCGGTGGCCCGGGGGGCTTGTCCGCCGTCCCGGGAAAGACGAAGTAGCTGGCCTTCAATTCCTCCACCGGTCGATTGTAGGGGGTGGCCTTGGAAGTGATTTCCTTCGCGATGCGCAGGGATGCCTCGCCGACCTTGTAGGTGGGGCCCACGTCTCCCACAATGGAGGGATACAATTGGTTCCCGACTGCGATCACGCAAAAGTCCCCGAGTTTCGGCGCAAACGGGCCGGCATCCTTGAAGAGCGGTCCCGGCAGCACGATGAAGGGGTCGGTGGTCGAAATGAGATAGCTGTAGCGCTTCAACTCATCCACCTCCGCGCGCAGGCGGGGGAGGGAGGCTTGCAGTTGCTGGATCTGCGCTGGAGACGTGCCGGGGGCCGCCAGTTGGGCGAGCGCCTTTTGCAACCGGTCCGCGCGCCCGGCGAGGAAGGGGTTCGGCGCGGTTGTCTGCTTGGGCCACTTGTAGCTGGTCGTCGGCTCGAAGTTTGCCGAGCTGCCATCGGTGATTGGCACCCGGTCGCTGTCGGAGCCATCCATCACCACATCCATGTCGGCCTGCAGCAACACCACCGCGCGCCCGCTCTTGGGATCGCGCATATTCAGCAGCGTTTCGCAGTCGAAAAAATTATGCCGCGAGATGAGCTGGTCGAGCCGTACGAGGTCGTGATTGATGGTCGCCACCTTGCGGGCGTAGAGGTCGTCGTAAAACGGCGAGACCTGCGCCGTCTCCAGCAGGGCTGGAAGACCGGGCAAAAGCTGGGGCAGCACCGGATTCAAGACCGACAACTCCTGCAGGCTGGAGTGGGCCCGCGGGACTTTCACACTTACTTTCAAATCCACCGTGTAGCTGGAAGGCGTATCGCGCTCGATCGTCGCGGAGGAGCCAAAATCCGCCTCCACGGTCGCATGCACCTCGGGCCCGTTGAAGAGCTTGCCCGTCTCCATCCGTTTCGAGGGGACGTAGATGGGGGTGGGCGTGGGAATTGGAGTCGGAGCCGGGGTCGGTGTTTGCGCAGGAGGCGGCGTATTCTCGGTGGGCTCCGGTGCGCGCTCGCAACCGGACAGCACCGCCAATACGCCTGCCGCTAGTCCCATTCTGGCAAAAGTGGCCCTCACGATTCGCAGCGGCTTAACGGTGGGACCAGCAAAGAAGCGTCAAGACCAGGGAGACCAGCCCCAGCACGGAGGAACTCACGATGTGCGGCTTGAACTCCTTGTGCAGCAGCTTGGGCAGAAACTGGCCCACCAGCAGGACCGACACCACCAGGCCGATTCCAAGCCCGAGGTTCAAGTTATCCACCAAAATAAAATGGGCCGCAATGAGGAGCGCGCCACAGATTCCGCCTGCGACCAGCGAGGCGACGCTTTTTGCTTTGAGAAACCCCATCAGGCCGCCGATCGCGGTCAACAGGCCAAAGACGAGGTAAAACCACTTGGTAAGCTCGATCATAAATTTGCGGGACTGTAGAGTGGTCGCAGCCGGTCGGCAATCTTTCTACGCGACGGTCTTTTGCGAATCAGCCTTTGTTTTATTCCTTGTGAAACCATTCCTTCGGACGGCGGTTGAGAATCAGGCGCAGCAGAATCATCGGAACCGCCGCCGTGAGCACCATCGCCGTGGCCATCAACCAGCCGGGAATGATCCGCGCCCGATCCTGCACCACGGCGCGGAGTCCATCGGCCACCACGCGCTCCGGGCTTACCAGAAATACCTCCGGCACCGGCATCGGCTGGTCGGGATCACGCATGGCGATGCTGCCAAACTCGGTGAGCACCGGCCCGGGGCACAGCGCGGTCACGGATACCCCGGTGCCGCGCAGTTCCGCGCGCAAGGCTTCGGAAAAACTCGTCACGTAGGCTTTCGACGCCGCATACACCGCCGTATCGGGCAGGGGAAGCAGGCTGGCGATCGAGCTCACATTGAGAATCGCCGCCACCGGATACTCCCGCAGCATGGGCAGCAGTGCGTGCGTGAGTTTCGTCAGCGCCTTGATGTTCACCTCGATCATTTGCCGGACGCTTTCCCAATCGCTTTCGATGAAAGGCCCGTAGTCGCCCCGCCCCGCGTTGTTCACCAGAAAATTGATCCGCAACCCCGCGTCGTTGAGCCATTGCACAAACTCGGCGACCTTGTTTTCATCGGCCAGATCGGCACCGTAAATGAACACCTGCAAATCGGGATTCTCGGCCTCCAGCACCCGCTTGAGCGATTCCAGGCGCTCCACCCGCCGGGCCGTGAGAATCAGGCGCCCGGCGTAGGGGGCCAGTTGACGTGCAAACTCGGTTCCCAAGCCGGAGGAAGCGCCCGTGACCAGTGCAGTGCAGCCGTCGTAGAAGTGCATGCGGCCAATCTTTCGCTCATTAGCCCGCGAGTCGAGCGGTTTGTTTGGCCGGGGGATGATTTTTAACCGCGACTCAATCCGTTGGAGACGGACGTTTTATCCTGCGGCTGCTCCATACTATGCAGCCACCAACGGGGCCTTTTCCCGGCCTTCCCGAAGTTCCGCAAAAAGTACAATCGGCAAATCGCCCCATCGCTGGTGCGGACTCGATACCAATGCTTCCGCACATAGCGTTCCCCGCTGCCATGCGTGCAATCGCCGTGATCCTTCCACGCCTCCAGCAGTTCCGTGACCACAAATTCCCGCTGCCGCCAGCGAAACTTCGAGGGAACCCCCGGTTCCCCAAACGTCATCCGCGTCGGATCAAAGCCTTCCAACGGCGTAATCGTCTCGCTGATGAAATTCGCTGTCATCACTCCGATCTTATCATCGCTTTGAAGGTAATGCCACCGAACGCAGACTCATTTCGGGGGTGGTCGTGATGAAAAGCTGCGGATTACCGGATCACATCCGACCCCACATACGGACGCAGCGGCTCGGGCACCAGAATGCTCCCATCCGCCTGTTGATACGTTTCCAACAGCGCCACGTAGAGCCGTGGCATTGCCGTCCCCGATCCATTAAGTGTGTGCAGGAAGAGATTTTTTCCCTCCGCATTCTTGTATTTCAAATTCATGCGGCGCGCCTGGAAGTCGCCGAAGTTCGAGCAGCTCGATACTTCGAGATAGGCATTCTGCCCCGGAGCCCATACCTCGATGTCGTAGGTCTTCGTCGAGCCAAACCCAATGTCGCCCGTGCAAAGCTCGATCACGCGATAATGCAGCCCCAGCCGTTGCAGCACCTGTTCGGCATTGGCGGTCAGCGTCTCCAGCTCCGCAAACGAAGTCTCCGGCGCGGTGATCTTCACCAGCTCCACCTTGTCGAACTGGTGAATGCGAATCAGCCCGCGCGTGCCCAGTCCTGCGGCGCCCGCTTCACTGCGGAAGCACGGCGTATAGGCCACCAGTTGCTTGGGGAGCGCTTCCGCGGGCAGGATTTCCTCGCGGTAAAGATTCGTCACCGGCACTTCCGCCGTGGGAATGAGAAACAAATCCTCGTCCTCCGCCTTGTAAAGCTGGTCGCGAAATTTCGGCAACTGCCCCGTGCCCACCAGCATCTCGCCCCGGACCACGAATGGCGGGTTTACCTCCTCGTAGCCATGCTCGCGCGTGTGCAAATCGAGGCAGAAATTGATCAACGCCCGTTGCAGCCGCGCCCCCGCCCCCGTGTAACATACAAAGCCGCTGCCGCTCAGCCGCGTCCCGCGCTCCAGATCGAAGAGCCCGAGCTTTTCGCCAAGCTTCACGTGATCGAGCGGATTGGTCAGCGCTGGCTTTTCACCCCACACGCGCACGACCGGGTTTTCCTCTGCACTCGCACCCACCGGGCAGCCTTCATGCGGCAGATTCGGAATGCCGAGCAACAAGGCGCGCTGCTTTTCATCGGCCTCCGTCGCCAGCCGGTTGAGCTCCGCCATGCGTTCGCCAAAGCCGCGCACCTGCGCCTCGATTTCGCTGGTATCCTCGCCCTTCGCCTTCTTCGCCCCGATCTCCTTGCTGATCCGCTTCCGGTCGGCCTGGATCTGCTGCAATTCAGTCTCCCGCTGGCGGCGCTCGCGGTCAATCGCCAGCACCTCATCCACCTGCAAATGCGCGGAACCACCGCGCGCGGCGAGACGGGCTTTTACAAAATCCGGGTTTTCACGAAGGAGGCGAATGTCGAGCATGGTCGGTGAATTGAAAATGCTTCGCCGCGCCATTGCAAAGCCTTTGTTGAGATCATCGCCACCCTCGGTATTTGCTTAAAAAGAGGCTCGCAATGTTAAGGAATTATTAAGTACTGTTCATTGCATGAAGGTAATCCCCTTGTTCACGGTCATGGCAATGTCGCTGGCAGCCGGTCTGATCCCACTGTACGCCGACACGCTTTACGCAGAAAATATCACCATCACTGGTACGATCCAGCAGCCCCCGCTTACTTCTGGTGATAAATCAGTCATCCTTCCCATCACGATCCCGAATGTATTGTCCGTGCTGGGGATCACTGGCGTGAATGCGAAAAATCTACGTTATTACTACTATTCCAAAAAGGGCTATTATGTAATTGCTGACAAAGGGATTCACGATACGACGAATGCCACTACCCTCATTAACCTCTACGCGATCAATCCATCCACTGGAGTGAATTGGGACGTCACGAAGTCGAAAAATATATCGTCCGGTGATCAGGATGGCGCGTTGAACGACAGTCTCTCGGGAACCTCTTTTGTTACCATTAACAATCCCGCCGGATTGGAAATCGTCCAATTCATCGCACAAGGTTCCATCAATAGTGTCACCACCGTTATGAGCGGGAAGATCATCGACAAGTATTGATTCTATTCCGCGTCACCCAGCGAACCATTTCCTTCGAACCACTTTCTCATCATGAAATCTATTTTCACTCTTCTAACCCTTCTGGCTTCGTGGCTGGTCATGACCGTCTCCGCAACGGCTGATACCCTTTCCGGATTTCAGCCGATCACGATCAAGGGCAATATTTATTTTGATCCCACGTCGGGCAAGCCGAAGAGCAAGACGGCCACAATTGCCAATATTCTCTCCGTGCTCGGCATCACCGGGCAGGATCCTAAAAACCTGCAATTTTACTACGACAGTACGACGAATGCCGTGGTGATTGCCGCGAAGGGCATCGCTTCGGGGAGCAATACTGGCACCGGGACCCCGGTGGCGACCGTGGTCGCTCTCACCAGTACGGCTAACTGGCAACAAACCACGCAATCCTATTTCGACACTGGAACCGCGACCGCACTGGATGCGAATCTCAGCGGCTCCTACACCGACACCCTGACGATTAAGAGCAAGGGCAAGGTCAAATACCTGGACACCATTACCTTCATTTCCTGGGGGAGTATTTCGAGCGTCAAATTCATCTTCAAAGGAACGATCAACGGCGTGGTCAAGCCTGCATAGCCATCGCTGATCCCAACGAAACAGCTGACAATTTCCAGCAGAAGAGGGTGCCAATTCGGCGCCCTCTTTTTTGTGAAGGGCCATAGTTCCGGCTCCGGCCGGTTGACAGGCACGGAGCCTTCATGTCAAAAATCGGGCGTGCCGGGTATGTCGAGGGTTTCCAAAATCATTTGCTGGTCAGGCGTGGCGGTCCTGCTTTGTATGGTGGGGATCGCCTGCATCTATGGTCGGACCTGGCTTTCCTACTTGCTCCAGGTCGAAGCCGATCAACAGAAGTATCAGGGGCAGGCGGAGCAGGCCTTGCAGAGCTACAATTCCGCGCTTTGGCTCAATCCCGGGAATAGAGTGGCTTTGAACAACCGCGGGCTTCTCCATTGGGAGCACGGACGGAATGAGCAGGCGATCACCGATTTCGACCTCGCGCTAAATTTGGAGCCCAAAGACACCACCGCGCTTTACAATCGCGGGCTGGTCGAGCAATCGAATGGCGACCAAAGCGCCGCCCTTGCGGATTGGAAGCAGGTGCTTGAATTGAATCCCCACTGTGTCATGGCGCACCTCGCCATTGGAAAAGCCCGGCTCGATGACGGCAAGTGGGTGGACGCCATGGCGGAGTTCGACCAGGCGATTGCCATTGATGACACCGTTCCGCTGGCCTATGCGGATCGCATCGAGGTGGACTCCGACCAGCGCGACTACGCCGCCGAAATCAAGGATTGCGACCGCCTGTTGCAATTGAGCCCGCATTACGACGAGGCCCTCTTTTCGCGGGGGCACGCACAATACAGCCTCCATCATTACGAGGCCGCGCTTGCCGATCTGCGGGATTACGTGACGCGAGTGCCGGACTCGGAGTGGGGCCATCAAATGAAGGCACTCACCGAGGCGAAGCTGGAGCAGAACGAGGCGGCGCTCGCCGATTGGGAGCGGGTGGTGCAGATCGATTCCCGCAACGGGCTGGCCTACTATTTCATGGGCAACTGCCGGATCAAGGAGGGAGACTTCATCGGTGGGCTGGCCGATCAGGATCAGGCCCTCAAGCTGCGGCCACGGGATTTCAATGTGCTCATCAACCACGGCCGGGCCGAGCACCTCTGCGGCAATCTTGCGGCGGCGGCGGCCGATTACACAGCCGCGAAAGGCTTGAATCCCAATAGCGCGCTGCCTTACCTGGGATGCGGGCGACTGGAGCTGGAGCAGAAAAACTACGAGGCGGCCCGGCAGGATTTCGATGCGGCCTTCGTGCGGTCGCCGTTGGATACGTGGGTGTTGCTTTCAGTTGGCTATTCCGAATATGTGCGCGGCGATTATTCCCGCGCCGAAGCCAATTTCCAGGCCGCCATCGATCAAAAGGATTTCTACGTGGCGCTCCTGCTCTGGCTCGCACAGCGCAAGACCGGCAATGCCGCGGATGCCGATGCCGCGCTCAATGCCAGCTTGCAAGCCGGTCCCTGGGCGCCGGATTTTCTCTGGTATGCCGACATCGCGAAAGCACTGCTGTCGAAGCAGAACCAGGAGGCGGGTCTGTTTACCAAAGCGGCGGCGGAACGCACGCCCTGGAAACGGGCGGGCCGGGTATGTGAAGTCGCCTATTTTTTCGGCATGCGGCATCTCTTCGACGGCGACCGGAATGCTGCCGAGGCCGATTTCAAAAAAGCCCTCGCCACCGGGCGCACCGACTTCATCGAATACGAGGAGGCAAACCGAGAACTCGACGCCCTCGGAAAGCAGAAGCAGTCTGTGGAATGAAGCCGCTGGATGACTCCTCCACCAAAGCAAACGGCGCCGCCCTTTCGAGCGACGCCGTCGAAACTTTCGTGGCTTGCGGGTTTACAGCGCCAGCGCCTTGATCCGGCGTGCTGCCTCCTCCGCATTCGCGCGGCTGTTGAACGCGCTGATGCGGAAGTAGCCTTCACCCGCGCTGCCGAAGCCGCTGCCGGGTGTGATCACGATGTTCGCCTCTTCCAGCATCAGGTCGAACATGTCCCAACTGCTGATCCCGTTCGGCGTCTTCACCCAGATGTAGGGCGCATTCACGCCGCCAAACACCTGCATGCCTGCCGCGGTTGCCGCGTCGCGCAGAATCGCCGCGTTGCCCATATAGTGGGTAATCAGCGCCGCCACCTGGGCCTTGCCCTCGGGCGAGTAGAGTGCTTCCGCGCCACGTTGCACAATATAGCTCACGCCGTTGAACTTCGTGCTCATCCGGCGGTTCCAGAGCGGGTGCAGCGGCTTGCGCTCGCCGTTGCGCGTCTTCGCCAGCAGCGTCTTCGGTACCACCGTAAAGGCGCAGCGCACGCCGGTGAAGCCGCCATTCTTTGAAAAGCTGCGGAACTCGATCGCACACTCGCGCGCCCCCGGGATTTCGTAAATGGAGTGGGGGATCGCCGGATCGCCGATGTACGCCTCATATGCCGCATCAAACAGCAGCAGCGTGTCGTTTTGCAGCGCATACTTCACCCATGCCTCGAGTTGCGCGCGGGTCGCCACCGCGCCCGTCGGGTTGTTCGGAAAGCACAGGTAGGCCACGTCCACCTTTTCCTTGGGCAGATCGGCCACAAAGCCATTCTCCGCAGTGCAGGGGAGATAGACGAGTCCTTCGTAAGCGCCGAACTCATTGGCCGGGCCGGTGTGGCCCGCCATCACGTTCGTATCTACATACACCGGATACACCGGGTCCATCACCGCGATGAAATTGTCGCTGCCGAGGATGTCGAGAATGTTGCCACAATCGCACTTCGAGCCGTCGGAGACGAAGATTTCGTCATCGGCGATTTCGAGCCCTTTGTCGCGGTAATCGTTCTGCGCGATCGCGTGGCGGAGAAATTCGTAACCCTGCTCCGGGCCGTAGCCATGGAAGTTTTCGCGCGTGCCCTGGTCGTCCACCGCCTTGTGCAGGGCGGCGAGCACCGCAGCCGGCAGCGGCTCGGTCACGTCGCCGATGCCGCAGCGAATGATGTTCTTCTTCGCCTCGGGATTCTGATCGCAGAAGGCAGTAACGCGCCGCGAGATTTCGGGGAAAAGATACCCGGCGCGGAGCTTGAGATAATTATCGTTGAGGTAAGCCATGGCTGAAAATGAGGAAAATCAATAAAACGGATGAGACGCCCATGGGCAAGACGGAATCCCGGAGAAGCTTTTTGTCCGCAGATTTCGCAGATTAACGCAGATTGGAAAGAGCCGCTGAAACATCCATCTTACTCTTTCACTTGCTCAACTCCCCCGGCGTAAATACCGGCTCCACGTCCCGTGCATCTTGTCTTCAAATCTGTGTTAATCTGTGAAATCTGTGGATAAACTTCCCCTTTAATCTGCGAAATCTGCGGACAACCTCTTCCATGCTCACCCACGCCACCCACGACCCGCTCTCCCTCGGAGCCTACCGCATCCACACTGCGCGCGAGGGCTTTTCCAGCATCCTCCACGTTACCTCGGGCGAGATCATGCACTCCCGCGTCTCGCCCATGGAAGAAGCCCACGGCCTCTACTCCGGCCAGGCGCATCTCGCCGAACGGCTCGCTCACGGCGATCTCCACCGTGAACTCGTCGTCTGGGACGTCGGCCTCGGCGCCGCCGCCAATGCCATCAGCGCCCTCGAAATCTACGAGCAACTGGCCGCCACCGGTCGCCCCATCCGTCCCCTGCACCTCATCAGCTTCGAGAACGACCTCGATTCCCTCCGTCTCGCCCTGCGTCACCCCGCGCGCTTTCCCTATCTCCAGCATCCCGCCCCCGCCGCGATCCTCGCCCACGGCGAGTGGCGTTCCGACCGCTTCCCCGGCTTGAGCTGGAAACTGCTCCCCGGTAATTTTCCCGACACCATCGTCCAAGCCGACCGTCCCCCCGAGGTCATCTACTACGACATGTATTCCGCCAAGACCTGCGCCACCCCCTGGCGGCCGGAAACCTTTGCCAGACTCCGCGCCGCTGGTGAGGAAATGGACCGGGGCAGGGGAGTCGAGCTTTTCACCTACACCGTCTCCACCGCCGCGCGCCTCGCCCTGCTCTCCGCCGGCTTTCACGTCGCCCGCGGCCGCAGCATGGGTGGCAAGGAGGAGACCACCATCGCCTTCACCGTCCCGGCCCTCGCGGAGGGCTTCGCCAGCCGCCACGAACTCCTCGGCACCGAATGGCTCGCCAAGTGGCAGCGCTCCGCCGCCCGCTTCCCCGCCTGGCTCCCCGAGACCGACCGCGCCGCTTTCACCCGCACCATTTTGGATCACCCCCAATTCCGCGCCCTGCCCACGCCCTCCGTATGAACACCGACTCCACCGCCTCCCGCCTCTGCAACGCCTGCGGCCTCTGCTGCAACGGCGTCCTGTTCCACCTCGTCGAGCTCCAGCCCGCCGACTCGCCCAACCTCCTCCTCGAGCGCGGCCTCAAGCTCAAGTGGAAGCGCGGCCACCGCCACATCGAGCAGCCCTGCCCCGCCTACCGCAACAGTTGCTGCACCATCTACGAGTTCCGCCCCGAGCGCTGCCGCCGCTTCGAGTGCCGCCAGTTGAAAGCCATGCACGCCGGGGAAATCTCCGAACTCCAGGCCCACGAAAAAATTGCCGCGGCCAAAGCCCTTGTCGCCCGGCTCGAAGCCCTGCTCGCCCAGGCCGGCGTCACCAATCCCCGTCGCCCCATTTCCAAGCGTTTCGAAGCCGCCACCGCCACCCCCCTCGACGAAACCGCCGCCCCCGCCGCCCTCGAATTGCAAGCCGCCCTCTTCACCGCCATGGAAGCCCTCGGCACCCTGCTGGAAAAAGACTTCCACGTCCCCAAAGAAGTTGATGGTTGATATTCGAGCAAATTCGGGCAAAGCGAGAAGCCGTGGGATGCGTGGGCGGCAATTGATCGTTGATGGAAATAGTTGGCCGTCGGCGACGAGCTGAACGCAGCGCCGCAGGCCCAATTCTGTAGGGCGGTGATCTTCGCCGCCAATCCAAAACCGCTCCTCAAAATTCTTCCCTCGCGACGAAATTACTCCATTTCATGTGGAGGAATATTTGTGGAGTGATCTCGCTGTGCTCGGTTCCATTTCCTCACGCACTTGCTCCCACAACTCGATTACGGCCTCGTTCCAGTTGACGTCTTCCCGAAAAATGGGACGGCTTGGAACTTGAGGAATTTCGGTTAGAACAACCGAAGAGAATCAAGAAAATGAAAAACAGCCGATCTACACCTGAGCAGGTGGTTTACGCATTGAAGCAGGTGGAGAGCGGAGTGGAAACGGTGTCCACGACATGCCGGAAGATGGGGGTGAGCGAAGCCACCTTTTACAACTGGAAGAAGAAGTATGGAGGGATGGGAGTGAGCGATGTGCGCGAGTTGCGCCAGCTCCGGGAGGAGAATGCGAAGCTCAAGCGGCTGGTGGCCGACCTGAGCTTGGACAAGCACATTTTGCAGGAGGTGCTGGCAAAAAAGCTCTAAGCCCCGAACGCAAACGCGAGTTGTGCGAATGGATACGTGCAGCTTACGCCATGACCACCAGTCGGGCGTGCCGGTTGGCAGGGTTGGTGCGTTCGGGGTTTTACTACCAGTCGAAAGGCAGTCCAGTGAACGAAGTCTTGGCGAAGCGGATAAGAGAAATATCTGCGATCCGTGTGCGGTTCGGGTTTCAGCGCATCCATGTGCTGCTGCGACGGGAAGGCTGGAAGGTGAACCGCAAGCGGGTGCTGAGGCTTTATCGCCTGGAAGGCCTGCAACTGCGGCGCAAAAAGCGACGGGAGAAGCGACCGTCCCATGCGCGGGTGACGCGGGAGGAGGCGTCGCGGCAGGACGAGCGTTGGTCGATGGATTTCGTCACCGATCGTTTTGAGGACGGTCGCCAGTTCCGAATTCTGACGGTGGTGGATCAATCCACGCGGGAATGTCTGGCATTGGAAGCGGGGCGCTCGTTGAATGGATCGGATGTGGCACGCTGTCTAACGCGACTTTTGCAGGAGCGCGCCAAGCCGTGTTCGATCACGGTGGACAACGGCTCGGAATTCTGCGGCCAGGAAATGGACTCGTGGGCGTATCGGCACGGCATTGATCTGGATTTCATCCGTCCCGGCAAGCCGGTGGAGAATGCGTTTGTAGAGAGCTTCAATGGGCGACTTAGAGACGAGTGCTTGAACACGCACCTGTTCTTTGATATGCAAGATGCCCGAGAGAAAATCGCCCGCTGGCAAAGGGATTACAAAGAGGAACGCCCTCACGGGAGGCTCGCATCACTGACCCCTGCGGAGTTCTCTCGTCAACAACAACCAATCAAACAGACCGGGAAAACTTGAGTCCCACTGTCCTACTTTTGGGGAACCGTCATAACCGAAATTCCTCAAGTTCCAAGCCGTCCCATTTTTCGGGAAGACGTCAAATCGATCGAGGTATTCGGAGGGCATCGCACCACGGGAGTAGCTGCCAAGCGCGATCCCAAAGCCTTGGTGGGAATCAACGCGAGTCTGTTTAAACACGCGCTGGGATGTCTGATCGAAATAGACGATATGCTCGCTGCCGTGATTGTCCTGCTTCAACGATTTGCCGCCGAGGAGACCGACACCTTCGGCCCACGCGCGGAGCAGGTCGATTTCGTCGAGGAGATGCTAGTGGCGTTGGGAGCCGGTTTGTTCGTGACCTGGAACTGGTGCAGCGCCTCCGCACGCGTGGTATGCGGCTGATTCAAGCGGGCTGGGAGTTGATGAGGATCCGGTCGAATCGGCATGATGCATCTTAACAGGTGAGGGGGCTTTGTTCCAGTGCTTTTCCCGCTCGATTGGTCTCACAGTGCGCGATCTTCGTCGAGCTTTGGCTGCACCTTTTTTCGCTTTTTTCGTCGGCCCAACCTCCACGCTCACTGCGTTCTTATGCGGGCCAGGCAGCGAGGGCGGTTTCGACGATGGCGAGGAGTTCTTTGCGCGTCGCCCCCGCCGAGGACTGAATCGCCAGCCCGTAATTCACCGTCGCCAGATATTTCGCCAGCGCCCGGGGATCGGCAGAGGAGGGGAGATCGCCCTCGGTGATCGCGCGCTCCAGGCGGGCGACGATTTGTTGTTCCATGAAGCCTCGCATGGCGGCCAGTTCCTGCTGCAGGAGGTCCGAGCACTCGCCGCAACTGAGCGCGCCGCGCACCCAGAGGCAGCCGCCGGGGGTGGTGGGGTCGGTGAGCAGGTTCACGATGGAGTGCAGCATGGTTTCCGCCACCGCGCGGGCGGTGGGCCGCGCCAGGGCGGGTTGTAACAGGGTGAGCGAGCCCTCGCCGTATTGTTGGAGTGCGCGGCGGAAGAGGGATTCCTTGTTGCCGAAGGCGGCGTAGAGGCTGGGGCGGTTGATGCCCATCGCGGCGGTGAGGTCGCTGAGCGAGGTGCCCTCGTAGCCCTTGCTCCAAAAGACCCGCATTGCGCGGTCGAGCGCCTGCGCGGGATCGAAGGAGCGCGGACGCCCTTTCGCCGGGTGGGCGGCAGCGGTGGTGCTGGAGGTGGACGAGGTTTTCATACTGATGAGTAAATAAATCATTTGACGGCGATTTGTCCACGCCGTATTTCCATACCACACGATACAAAACTATGAGCACATCGAATAAACTCACCGGAAAAGTCGCCCTCGTCACTGGAGCTTCCAAAGGCATCGGCGCTTCCATTGCCACTCATCTCGCCGCCGAGGGCGCGTCGGTGGTCGTCAATTACGCCTCCAGCAAAGCCGGGGCGGACGCCGTGGTCGCCGAGATCACCAGCAAAGGCGGCAAAGCGATCGCCGTGCAGGGCGACGTCTCCAAGTCGGCCGACATCGACAAGCTGATCGCCGAGACCAAGGCTGCCTATGGCAAACTCGATATCCTCGTGAACAACGCGGGCATTTTCTCCTTCGCTCCGCTGGAGCAGATCACCGAGGAGGATTTCCACAAGCACTACAATCTGAACGTGTTGGGCCTGTTGCTCACTACTCAGAAGGCCCTCCCTCTCTTCACGGCGGAAGGCGGGAGCGTAATCAACATCAGCTCGACCGTGAGCACCTTTGCGCCTCCCGGCTCGGCCGTTTACTCGGGTACGAAGGGGGCGGTGGATACCATTACCAAAGTCCTCTCCAAAGAGCTGGGGCCGAAGAAGATCCGCGTGAACTCGATCAACCCCGGCATGGTGGAGACCGATGGGGCGAAAGCCGGCGGGTTTACGGAAGGTGAGTTCCGCAAGCAGCTCGAAGCGCTCTCTCCGCTGGGCCGGATCGGCCAGCCGAATGACATCGCCACCGGTGCGGTTTTCCTCGCCAGCGACGACTCGTCCTGGATCACCGGCGAGAGCCTGCTGATCTCCGGCGGCCTCCGCTAAGCCGCCACCCAAAAACTGTCATTCTGAGCGCAGCGAAGAATCTCCAGATATTTTCCGGGTTGGCGAAGCCATCAATACCAGCCCGGCACCAGAAACCGATGGAGATTCTTCGTTCCTCAGAATGACAACTTATTGAAAATGAAGAGGTTGGCCCCGGTTCACCGCCGGGGTCAATTTTTCACCAAAGTTATAGTTGACTATTTAGTAAATAACGATACTTTGATGCCATGCCACGAACAAGCACAGCTCAGGAACGACTGACCGACGCTGCCCTGGAGATGATCTGGGAAAACAGCTACGGAGCGACTTCGGTGGACGCCATTTGTGAGAAGGCCAACGTGCGGAAGGGGAGTTTCTACTACTTCTTCAAGTCCAAGTCCGAACTGGCTGCTGCCGCTCTGAAGGCGGACTGGAACAAGAGCAAGCCGGCCCTGGATGCGATCTTTTCGTCCACGGTGCCGCCGCTGGAACGCCTGCAGCGGTATTGTGATTTCGGTTACGAGAAACTTTCGGAAATTAAGAAAAAATGTGGCGAAGTGCTTGGTTGTCCATTGTTTACGCTGGGAAGTGAGGTTTGCACCCAGGATACCGAGCTTCGAGACCAGATTCAGGAGATTTTAAATATGAAACTGGCCTATCTGGAATCCACCGTTCGCGATGCCCAGGCCCAGGGATTGATCCCGAAGTCGGATGCCCGGACCAAAGCGGAGACCCTGTTTTCTTTCTTTCAAGGAGCGCTTACCCAGGCCCGCATCCAGAACAATGTGGAAATCCTCCGCCATAACTACGAGGCGGCCCTGGATATCCTCGGGGCGAACCGCGCCACCGCAGTCGCTGCTGACCTAATTTCGTAATTTTTTCGTTAAAGTGATAGATGACCAGTCAAATAAAAAATTAAGCAAAATATGATGACCTCGTTACAACCCTCTGTTGGTGGAACGCATGGCAGCCATGGGTTTTGCAGTCAGGTGGTCCTGGCAGTCGCCGAACTCAAGGACCAACTGCGCGAACGCTATGAAGGCCGCTTTCCCGAAAACGCCCGAACGATCCACTCCGCGATCGATGCGGCCGTGTCGCTCGCCTGGGAAACCAAGGTGCCACACCTCGTGCTGCCCGAGCTCGTCGCGGAAAAAGTCCGCCGATTGGTGAAGGCCCAGCCCGGCATTTCCACCGGCGAACCCGCCTACGCCCACGCAGCCTGAGCAAGACTGTTTCACCAAACTCAACCTCAAAGCCCTTTTACCTTATGCCTGCAAAGCATGATCTTTTGAATTTTACGCCCGTGCTGGCCCTGGCCGCACTGGCCCTGAGCCTCACGGGTTGCCATGAGCAATCCGCTATGCAGCAACCGCCGCCTCCGGTCGTTACCGTGGCCCCGGTCACCCAGCAGGAAATCACCGAATGGAACGAATTTACCGGCCATACCGATGCCGTGGAGTCCGTGGAAGTGCGTCCGCGCGTCTCCGGTCACATCGACCAGGTCTGCTTTCAGTCCGGTCAGCTTGTGAAAAAAGGAGATGTCCTGTTCCAGATCGATCCGCGCTGGTATCAGGCGGAGTACGATCGTCATGCCGCCGAAGTCGAGCAGGCCAAAGTGCGCCTCGCCAATGCCCAGCGTGATGCCGGTCGCGCGGGCAAGCTCTTGAAGACCGATGCGATCTCTTCCGAGTCCGCCGATTCCACGGAATCGCAATTCCAGGAGGCGAAAGCCGCGCTGCAAGCTGCGCAGGCTGTGGCCGAGTCGGCCCGGCTGGACCTCGATTACACGCAGGTGCGTTCGCCCATCAATGGACGGGTGAGTCGGGCCCTGCTCACCACGGGTAACTACGTGAGTGGAACCGCGGGTGCCGCCTCGTTGCTCACGACGGTGGTTTCGGTGGACCCGGTCTATGTCTATGCGGACATGGATGAGAACGCCTTTTTGCAGTTCAACAAATTCGCCTCATCCGGGAATGGGATTGGTTCCGGCAATTTGAAAGTGCCGGTCGAAATGGCGCTGGCCGACGAGGATGGCTTCCCGCACCGCGGGGTGGTCGAGTCCTTCGACAACCGGGTGGACGCCAATACCGGCACCATTTTGCTGCGCGCCGTATTCGCGAATCCCGATGGCCGTCTCGTCCCCGGCATGTATGCCCGCATCCGCGTGCCGGCGAGCGATCGTCATCCCGCCATGCTGGTGGATGAAGCCGCGATTGGCACCGACCAGGCGCAGAAGTATGTGCTCACCGTCGGCAAGGGTAACAACGTGGAATATCGCAAAGTGCAGCTCGGGCCGGAAATCGACGGCAAGCGCATCGTCCGTTCCGGGGTACAACCCGGCGACAAGATCATCGTGAATGGAATCCAGCGCGCCCGCCCGGGCCAGCCGGTGAATCCACAGGAAGCCGTCGCGGACGCGAGTGCCGCCAAGGACGCCACGGCCAATCGTTAACGGAAGTTTAACGCCAGTGAAAGGGCGAGCCAGGTCATGAATATCTCCTTCTTTTTCATCAAGCGTCCGGTGTTTGCCGGCGTGCTTTCGATCATCATCTTCATCATCGGCCTGCTGGCGATGTGGAAGCTGCCGATCAGCGAATATCCCGAGGTGGTGCCGCCTACGGTGGTGGTGCAGGCCACCTATCCCGGCGCCAATCCCAAGACGATCGCCGAGACGGTGGCCGCGCCGCTGGAGCAGGCGATCAACGGCGTGGAGAACTCGCTCTACATGTTCTCGCAATCCACGGCGGATGGCGTGATGACGCTCACCGTCACCTTCAAGCTCGGCACCGATGTGGACAAGGCGCAGGTGCAGGTGCAGAACCGGGTGTCACAGGCCGAGGCCAAGCTGCCCGAGGAGGTGCGTTCCCTCGGCGTCACCACCACCAAGCAGTCGCCGGACCTTACGATGGTGGTGCACCTTGTTTCGCCGACCGGGCGCTACGATGAAATCTACCTGCGCAACTACGCGACCTTGCAGGTGAAGGATGAACTGGCGCGCATCCCCGGGGCGGGCTCGGTGCAGCTTTTCGGCTCGGGCGATTACGCGATGCGCATCTGGCTCGATCCCAACAAGGTCGCCGCGCGTGGCCTCACCGCGAGCGACGTGGTGGCGGCGATTCGCGAGCAAAACGTGCAGGTGGCCGCCGGTGGTCTCGGCCAGCAGCCGGTCACCGGGCAGGTGGCGATGGAAATGCAGATCAACGCCAAGGGCCGCCTCATCGACGAAGGCGAGTTTGGCAACATCATCATCAAGACCGGCGCCGATGGCGAAAAGACGCGGCTCAAGGACGTGGCGCGCATCGAGCTCGGCGCTTCCTCCTACGGCCTGCGCTCGCTGCTGAACAACCAGCCCGCGGTCGCGATCCCGATCTTCCAGCTTCCCGGGGCGAATGCGATCCAGCTTTCCAAGGACGTCCGTGCGAAGATGGAAGAGCTGAAGCAGAAATTCCCCGACGGCATCGACTACGCCGTGGTGTATGACCCGACCATTTTTGTGCGCCACTCCATTGAGGCGGTGGTACATACGCTGGTCGAGGCCCTCATCCTCGTGGTGATCGTGGTCATCCTCTTTTTGCAGACCTGGCGCGCCTCCATTATTCCACTCGCCGCCGTGCCCGTGTCGCTCATTGGCACCTTCGCGGTGATGCTGGGCGTGGGCTTTAGCATCAATGCCCTTTCACTCTTCGGCCTTGTGCTGGCGATCGGCATCGTGGTGGACGACGCGATCGTGGTCGTGGAAAACGTGGAGCGAAATATTTCGATGGGCAAGTCGCCCGTCGAGGCCACCCGCATCGCGATGACTGAGGTCACCGGGCCGATTGTGGCCACGGCGCTTGTGCTCTGCGCGGTGTTCGTGCCGACGGCTTTCATCAGCGGCTTGACCGGCCAGTTTTACAAACAATTCGCCATCACCATTGCCATCTCGACGGTGATCTCCGCGTTCAACTCGCTCACACTCTCACCCGCTTTGAGCGCCCTGTTGCTCAAGGATCATCATGCGCCGAAGGATTTTCTTTCGCGCGGGATGGACTTCGCCTTTGGCTGGTTCTTCCGTCCTTTCAACCGCGTCTTCGCCTGGGCGGGCAACAAGTATTCTGGTGGCGTGGCCAGCGTCATTCGCAAGAGCATCATTGCACTTGTGCTCTACGTCGGCCTCGTGTTCCTCACCGGCTGGAGCTTCCAGAAAGTCCCCACCGGCTTCGTGCCCACGCAGGACAAGATGTACCTGGTAGCCTTCGCCCAGTTGCCCGACGGTTCCTCGCTCGACCGCACCGAGGCGGTGATTCGCAAGATGTCCGAGCTGGGCATGAAGGTCCCGGGGGTGGAATCCGCCGTGGCTTTTCCGGGCCTGAGCATCAGCGGTTTCAGCGTGGCCTCCAATTCCGGCATCGTGTTCTTCACCCTCAAGCCGTTTGAAGACCGCAAGGATCCATCCGAGGCCGGTCTGGCGATTGCCGGGGCGTTGAATCAGAAGTTCAGCGCCATCCAGGAGGCGTTTGTCCTCACCGTGCCACCGCCGCCGGTGCTGGGTCTCGGCACGATTGGCGGCTTCAAGCTCTACGTGGAAGACCGCGCCGACCTTGGCTACGACGCGCTTTATCAAAACGTGGGCAACCTGCTCGCCAAAGGCAACACGCCGGGCTCGGGCCTCGGGGGCATGTTCTCCATGTTCACCGTCAATGTGCCGCAGCTCGATGCGAATATCGACCGCGTAAAAGCCAAGATGCAGGGCGTGCCGTTGCAGAATCTCTTCGAGACGATGCAGATCTATCTCGGCTCGCTGTATGTGAACGATTTCAACCGCTTCGGCCGCACCTTTGAAGTGATCGCGCAGGCGGAATCGAAATACCGCGAGCATCCCGAGGATATTGCACGACTCAAGACCCGCAACGCCGCCGGGCAAATGGTGCCGCTCGGCGCGCTGGTCAACATCCAGGAAACGCACGGCCCCGATCGCGCGATGCGCTACAACGGCTATCCCGCCGCCGAGATCAACGGCGGGCCTGCCCCCGGCTACAGCTCCGGCCAGGCCGAGGCGATCATGACCAAACTCGCCCAGGAAAACCTGCCGCAAGGCATGGCCACCGAGTGGACCGAGCTCACCTACCAGCGCATCCTCGCAGGCGATACGGCGATGTATGTCTATCCGCTCTGCATCCTGCTTGTCTTCCTCGTGCTGGCCGCGTTGTATGAGAGCTTCATCCTGCCGCTCGCGATCATCCTCATCGTGCCGATGTGCCTGCTCTTCGCGATTGGCGGCGTCTGGCTCAGCGGTGGCGACAACAACATCTTCACCCAGATCGGGCTCATCGTGCTCGTCGGCCTTGCCTGCAAAAACGCGATTCTGATCGTGGAATTTTCCAAGCACCTCTACGACCAGGGTACGCCGCTCGTGCAAGCCACCATCGAAGCCTGCCGCCTGCGTCTGCGCCCGATTCTTATGACCTCCATCGCCTTCATCGCCGGCGTGTTCCCGCTCGTCGTCTCCACCGGCGCCGGCGCCGAAATGCGCCGCGCCATGGGCACCGCCGTCTTCTCCGGCATGATCGGCGTCACCCTCTTCGGCCTCTTCCTCACCCCCGTCTTCTTCGTCACCTTGATGAAGCTGGCGGGGAAGAAGAAAGCGGCTACGACCGCGGAAAACGCCCCCGCACTACCCGCCGGGGCACACTAACGGATCGAGGCTCCATCTTTCGTACGTTCAAATCGTGGGCATTTGCTTTCAAGTGCCCACGATTTTTTGAACCTTATAGGAGACGGAAGACAAGTTTCAAGGGCGAGATGGAGTCAAAGAGTTGATTAGGAATTGGCCGGCGAAGCGAGCGTAGTAAAAAGCGCGCCCTGATTCCACGTATCCCAGCCTTCGACGAACTTGCCGTCTTTGCAGCGGAACCAGGTGCTGCCGTGGAAGGAGACGGCTTTTCCGGTCGGCGTGAAACCCATGCCGTCGCCGGTGTGTTTCGCCGAGACCCGCCAGAACACGCTCACATGGTCGCCCTCGGTGAGGAGATTCAACACTTCCACCTGGACGTCGGGCAGGGTTTGCAGGATGGCTGCTTGAAAGGCAAGAAATCCTTCCGGGCCAATGATGTCCTGGCCGCCTTCGAGGTGGCCGATGGCATCCGGGGCCATGAGTTCGGGGACCAGATGAGTTGCCCGCTGGTTCCATACCTCGTTGAACCAGCGCAGCCCGATTTCCTTGGGAGAGAGTGCCGCAGCCATAATGTCCTTGCGCATGAAGAGGCCAGAAATAGCGCGGGGAGTAAAGGCGAAAGGAGGGTGAGATTCTTGATCTTTGTCTTGCTCAAGCAAAAGAGCACGAGCAAGACAAAGAGTAAGAGGAAAACGGACTAGTTTTCCCCAGAGTCGCGGCGCAGCAGGCAGATCGGCACAATCAAAAACACGGTGGCGAAGAGGGACCAGGTGATGCCGATGGCGCAGACGATGCCGAGGCCGCTGAGCGAGGGATTGGTGGCGAGGCCGAGCGAGGCGAAGCCGGCGAGGCTGGTCAGCGCGCTGAGCATCACGGGCTTGAGCACGGGGCGGATCGCTTCGCGCGGCTTTCCAGACCGGTAGGCGGTGAGGACGATGTAGATGCCGTAGTCCACGCCGACACTGAAGACGAGCGGGAAGGCGAGGGAGTTGAAGAGGTTGAGCGGAATCTGCACGAACTTGATCGTGGTCAGCATCGCGCCGATGGCGAGCAGGAGCGCGCCGGTGAGGACGAAGACGGGCAGCACCTTGCGGAAGAGCACGATGAGCAGGCCGAGGTTCATGACGAGCATCACGGCGGAAAGCAGGATGAGCTTGTCGTGCGTCCAGGGCACGAGATCGGCGAGCATGAAGCTCCAGCCGGAGAAGTGCATGGGCACGCCCTCCACGGCCAGCTGGTCGCGCAGGGCATGCGCCTCGGCGGGGGTGTCAACCGTGGTGGCGGGAGTCAGATAAGCGGTGGCGATGGTGGGATCGGCACCGAAGAACTTGTCGAGGATGAACCTCCAGCTGGAGCTCTCCGGCAGCGTGCGATGCCAGTCGAGCGCGGTCTGATCGCCGTGCGCGATTTTTTCCAACTGATCCAGCGTGCCAAAGGCGGCGGTGAAGGAATCGCGGTTAAAGCCCTCATGATCGAGCGCATTGCCAAATGCGGTGCGCACGGCGGTGAAATCAAGCGTCTTGAGGCGGGCCACATTCTTCGCGATCGCCTCGGGATCGGGAATGAGCGCGGTGGGCGAGGAGACGCTTTTGAGCATGCCCTGCGTCTGCAAATCGTGCCAGTGGTTGAGCGCGGCAGTCCAGTTGGCATGCAGCTTTTCGGCATCCTGGCCATTGATGAGCACAAGGATCGGTTCCTGCCCGCGGGTGAGCTTGCTCTGGATGGTGCGAAGGGCGTCGCCAGCCCGGCTGTTCTTGGGCTCCAGCGAACGCGGGTTCGCCTGGAAAATGAGCTGGCCGACGGGCAGCAGATAGAGCAGGGAAATGACCGCGAGCACAGCGATGGAAAAAGTGGTGAAGCGCCCTGGATGACGGGCGAGCGTTTCGAGCAAGCGATCGACGGGTGCATTCGGCTTCTGCGGGCGTTGTTTCTTCTCATCGCCGATGAAGAGGAAGAACAGCGTCATCATCAGCCCGGCCGCGAGCAGGATGCCGAGCGCGAGCAGGGTGCCGAGCTGGGAGAATCCACTGCTGCCGCTGACGATGAGACCGAGGAAGCCCGAGCCGGTGGTCAGCGCGCCGAAAAGGATGCCGCGACCGAGGCGCTCAATGGCGATGGCAATTGCGGCCTCGTGTGGCTGTCCCTCGCGCCGCGCATTCTGGTAGCCGCTGTAAATGAGCATTCCAAAGTCCACTCCCAGGCCGACGAGGATCGAGCAGAAGCCGACCGCGATGCCATTGAGCGCGGGGAAAATGACCGCCCCGAGCGCCACCGCAAAGAAGCAGCAAACCAGCAGCACCAGCACGATCGAAACGAGCGGACGCAACCGGCGGAAGCCGAGGTAAAACACGCCCGATACGAGCAGGATGGAAGTAAGCGCGGTGGTAATGATGTCGCCCTCCATGGCGTGCGACATCTCCGCCACATACGCAGTGCGACCGGTGACGAGAATTTGCGGAGCCGGACCACGATCTTGCTTCAACCAGTCCGCCGTGAACTGCGCGCGCAGGGCGTTGATCTGGTCCATCATCCGCTGGCATGCCTTCGAGCCCAGATCGCTCTGCCGGGTCATGACCATGATGAGATGGAGCGTGCCATCGGCCGAGGCGAGGGGCTGCGTGTTCTCCGCGGAGAACGAGCCGTTGAGCGGCTTCAGCGCCGGGACCACGATGCCCAGCGGATCGAGCTGCAACTGCATCTCCGCCCGGGGCGACGAGGCAATCTCCTGCTGGTAGCGGTGGAGACGGCTGGCGATTTCGGCCGGCGAAAGCTGGGCCAGCGCAGCGTTGAAATCCGTGGGCGGCAGATTGAAGAGGAGCGGCAGCGCGATTTTCTGCACATCGGCCAGCCCCTCGGGGCTCTCCATCGGCGAGCGGTCGAGCACCCGCTCCACCCAGGGTTGATCGCGGAGCTGGTCGGCAAATTCCTGGGAAAAGGCATCGAGATCCGCCTGCTTGCTCTCGTCGTAGATCGCAAAGCTCAGCTCGCGCGTCTGCGTGAAGCTGCTGTTGTAAACCTTCAGCGTTTCGACGGATTCGTAGCCGCCCGGCAGCAGGTTCAGCACCTCGGTATCGAGCCGCAGGCAATCCGCGAGCAGAACCGCCGCGCCGACGATCAACACCACCAGCAGCGCAAAGGCGGTGCGGCGTCGCTGCACGAGGAAATGGGCGGTCGCCTGCCCGATGGCACGGTCGAGACTCACGCGGGAGTTGGAATGAAGGGATTGATGAATAGGTCGGAAATGGTGATGCGCGGCGTGCCGGCCCACGAATGGACGCCCGCCGGTTGCGGATTAAAGTCTATTGGGCAAAGCGAAAGTCAAAGCGCTCCTTCGTTTTGGGCGAGTCCATCGAGAGCATGCGCGCGGTGGGGGAAAGATTGGCGAATTTTGCCCGGAGCGAAAACCAGCCGCGCAAGTGCCCGGGCGGGCCGAAGGAAAGCGGTCCCTTGGCCTTTTCTGCCCGGGCGTCCTGCTGGAGCGTGATGAGCGCCAGGCCCGGGCCTGCCGTGTATTCGAGCTGGAAATCGGCGTCGCCATGCTTGATCACCAGCACATCGCCAATCAGCGAGCGCCTGGGATTGGAGTAATGGAGCTGGCCACGCCAGGTGTGCCAGCCGGGACCGTATTGGGCGAATTGATGGGTGGTCTGGCAGCCAGCCACAAGGGCAATACAGGCGACGAGAAACAGGAAACGGGAGATCACGAGACGGCAGAGGATTGTGGTTGAAGGGTCAAACGGGGGACGAGGGTGGCAAAACGCTGGAGATAAACGACGAGGTAAAACACGCGCATCCGCCACCAGATGCCAAAGCCGGTGGCGATGTTTCCCGCCAGCACGGCATTTACTGCCGGGGCGAGCTGGAAATGTTGCGTCGGGCTGGAGAGCACCTCAATGAACTCGTGCTGATACCAGCCGCGCACAAAGTTGAGATACATATCCATCACGCGGTTCAACTGGCGCGAGTAGCGCGCAAAGAGGGCTTCCTGTTTTTTCGGATGGTCGAGCACGACCTGCAAGGCATCCGCCGCCCGCTCGCCCGACATGAGGGCAAAGAAGACTCCGGTGCTGAAAATGGGATCGATGAAACCCGCCGCGTCCCCGGCCATCATCCAGCGTTCACCGGTCAGGGCCGTGTTGCGGTAAGAGTAATCGCCGATCGACTGCACGGGCATCGTCCGTTTGGCCTCCGTCATCTGCGCGCTGATTACCGGCTGCTCGCGGATGCATTGTTCCAGCACGGCCTCGGGGGAAAGCTTCGATTGCTTGAAGCGGTCGGTATTCATCACCACGCCCACGCTGGTTACGGTGGGAGAGACCGGAATCATCCAGAACCAGTAATCTTCCGCGCGGATCAGCCGCACGACTGTTCCCTCGGTCTCGCCATCGCCCTGGACGTTTTCGAAATGCGAGAAGACGGAGAACTTCTTGAGATCGGGATACGCCTGCTTGAGCCCAAGTAGCTGGCCCAGCACCGTGTTGCGACCACTGCAATCCAGCACGTAGCGGGCTTCGATTGTCTCCGGTTCACGACCTGCGGTCTGGATTTGCAGCATGGCTTTCTCCGTATCGAAGGCCACGCCTTTTACGGTCGTTTCCTCGCGCACTTCCGCGCCATTTTCCGCCGCATGGTCGAGCAGCATTTTGTCGAAATCCGAGCGCAGAACGTTGTAGGCCTTTTTATGTTTGAGCCGGAATCCATTGCGGAAATGGAAGATCGTCTTCTTGTTGCAGGCGGTGGTGATGTGGGCGCCGATTTTCGGCATGCTCATGGCATCCAGCTTCTCCCGCACGCCCAGCCGCTCAAGGGTTTCGATGGAGTAGGGGAGCAGCGATTCGCCGATATGGAAGCGCGGGAATTTCTCCCGCTCCAGCACCAGCACCCGCCGTCCGTTGCGGGCGAGTAAAGTGGCTGCCGCACTGCCGCCGGGGCCGCCGCCTATGATTGCTACATCGTATTTCATCTGCGGGGCGCACTGTAGCAAAGTCCGCCTGCTTGGGAAGGGGGGAAAAAGGGGGCCTCTGTTTCGGGGGCAGCCGAAGGCGCGAAAATCCGCAGGGGAAGACTTCGGCACCTGGGGCAGCATTTTGGGTGAGGAAATGGTGAAGCAGGAAGCCCGAAAGCCACGAAGCAGGGATTTTTTAAGTGCAACCCCTTCCTGGCTTCATGGATTCCTGCTTCAAGATGCCTCTTTTTTCGTCGGTTTCGGGTATTTGGCGGGCCGCAAAATTTCTATGGCGCGACGGCGGGCGAAAGTTCAAAATGCGGCCTATGATGCAAGGTTCCCGCGAATTTGACTACGAAGTGATCGTCATCGGCGGTTCGTTGTCGGGAGCCGCGCTGGCCACGCTGGTCTTGAAGGAAAACCCTGCGTTGCGCGTGCTGGTGGTCGAGAAATCAGAGAAATTCACCCGCCGCGTCGGCGAGGCGACGGTGGAGGTGAGCGCTTATTTTTTGGGCCGGGTGTTGGGACTGACCCAGCATTTGAACGAGTCCCATCTGGTGAAGCAGGGGATGCGCTTCTGGTTTCATAATGCCGAAACGAAGTCACTCGATCAGGCCAGCGAGATCGGCGGGAAATTTCAAGCCCGCCTGCCGTCCTATCAGCTGGATCGGGCGGTTTTTGATGAAGAAGTGTTGCGCCGGGCCGTGGAACTGGGCGCGGAATTGCGCCGCCCCGCCCAGGTTACGGCGGTGGAACTCGGGACGGGAAGTTCGCAGGTGACGATCAAGGAAGGCGACCAGACGGTGACGCTTCGCGCGCGCTGGGTGGTGGATGCCTCGGGAGTCGCCGCCCTGCTGGCCCGTAAGAACGGCTGGTTCAAGATGAACGATCTGCACCCGACTGCCGCCGCCTGGGCGCGCTGGCAGGGCGTGAAGGATTGGGACGGCCCCGAGTTTGCCACCCGGTTTCCCGACTGGTTTGCCCGCTGCTATGGCGTGCGCGGTACGGCGACCAACCACATCGTCGGCGATGGCTGGTGGAGCTGGTGGATTCCGCTCAAAGGCGGCGATGTGAGCGTCGGCGTCGTCTTCGATCAGCGCCTCAACGAATTTCCCGGGGAAGGCCAGCCCATTGCCGGGCGGCTTCGCCAGTTTCTCCAGCAACATCCGGTTGCCCGCGAGCTGCTGGAACACGCCCAGCCGGTGGAAGGCGATGCGCTCTGGCGGCGCAACCTCGCCTATTCCAGCACTACCTTCGCCGGCGATGGCTTTGCGTTGGTGGGTGATGCCTCGGCCTTTATCGATCCCTTTTACAGCCCGGGCATGGACTGGATTTCTTTCACCACCACCGCCACTGCGGCGCTCATTGCAGCCCAGCAGCGCGGGGAGCCAATGGCCCCGCTGGTGGAGCGGCACAATGCCCATTTTTCCCGGGCTTACACGCGCTGGTTCCAGGCCATCTATCAGGACAAGTACGAATACCTGGGCGACTACGAGCTGATGAGTGCCGCGTTCCGCCTCGACCTCGGGCTCTACTACCTCGGCATCGTTTCCCAGCCGTTCAAGTTCGGCCCGAAGGCGCTGATGATCCCGCCCTTCGTCCCGGCGGTTTCGACCCCGATCTTCCATTTCATCCGCACCTACAACCGTCGTCTCGCGAAGATGGCGCGCAACCGCCGCCGTCGCGGCGTTCACGGCCGGGCCAATAGCGGTCACAATCTGCTCGTCCCGGGCTACACCTTCGGCGCGGTGAATGCCTGGCTCCTCGCCAAGGCGGTCGGCGCGTGGCTGCGGCTGGAGCTCAAAGAAGGCTGGCGCACGTGGTTTACGGCGGAAAAGGCGGCTGCGATGAAAACGCCCGCGGAGATGCCTGCGAAGGCGGAAGCGCAGGCGGCGTGATTCACGCCTAAAAAGCTGAAAAGTAAATGGCCGAGGCCGACGAGGAAACGGCAACAAACCCTCCATAACGACCAGTAAGCTTTGCGGGCGCGTAGAACTCGGAGTCCTTCTGAACCGCTGCTGCTGGCCACCACGATGGAGGTGGGAGGTGACAAGCACTCGTGAACTCAGCGGGCGGTGGAGAAGTGAGTGCGGGCGCAAGCACCGCACGCCAAGCCGGAAGATCGCTTGTTGCAACGAGTAGAACTCCCGAAAGCGAGGAGTCTGACGGGCCGGGAACCAGTCCAGTGCTGTTGTTCTGGACATCCTCGGTCATGTGCGCGTCGAGGAGTGGAGCGGGAACGCGGCAATATTTGTTGAGAATCGCGGTGGCGCGCGCGATTCGCTCCTGCTGCGAGCCAGTAAGCTCGCTGCGAATTTGCTTTTGGGCTGGCGGATTACAGGCAGTGAGCACGAAGCAGAGAAGGCCCAGTAGCGTGGCTTGCACGAAAGAATAGAAAACGACTTTCATTTAGTTCTATCGCCCTCCGGGTGATAGGGCCTTAAAATGTTTGCCCATGTGATTTACTGTTTTCGGCAAGTGGGAAAATCACAAGTCGGAATGTTGAATGTGGTCAACGCTGCTTTGCCCGGAGCTCTTTCAAGATTCATGGACATGAGTCCTTGCCTTAATAAGGCGCTCTGGGCTTTACCGCTGGGATGGGATCATTTTGCCATATGAGATGCAGATTTGTATCAATCCCATAAATGATGCGGAAACGAAGCAGGAGTGAGGAAAAGCTCATCATCCAAAAACGATGTCATTCTGAATGAAATGGAGCATCGCGAAATGGAATGAAGAATCTCCATCTATTTCTGCGTCGGGAAAACGTGGCGAGTTCTTTGTGTAACAACGCCCTCTCCGCATCAGAAATAATTGGAGATTCTTCGCGGCGCTCAGAATGACATTCGTTTCCAATTCGCGCCTCACCGCCTTCATTGCCGAGGTTTAATTATCGGGCTGGCTGTACCGTTCGACGGCGGCCTGGGCGGAATTGCGGATGTCTTCGTCGGGGTCCTGCAGGAGCCGCTGCCAGAGCGACAGCGTGCGCGGATCGTCCAGTTGCTCGAGGCCGTCCACGGCGGTTTCGCGCACATCGTCCGGTTGCCCGTTCACCAGGGCGTTGGTGTAGAGGATCAGCTTTTGGTTTTTGACGTTCTGGTCGTCGTCGTCGCCCATGTCGGCGGCGGTGCTTAGGATTTGCACGCGCAGTTCCATCTTCTGCTCGCCCTGGAAGAGCCTCGCGAGGGTCTGGAGCGCTTCCGCATTATCCTGGTCGCCAAGCTGGCTGATCACGTCGGAGCGGTCATCGTCGTCGGTGGTGGAAAGGTATTTCTGCGCGAGCACGGCGGGGGCGGGAGTCGCATCGGCATCCGGGCTGTCGGAAGGCGATGCTTCGGGCGGGGTGGGCGGGGTGGGAGCCTCGCTGGTAATTGGCATCTGCGAAATCGTCGCCGTCGGGGCGGGGGTCGGCGTGGAAGTTGTGGCGTTCGACCCGCTGTTGTCGTCGGATTTTGAGCACCCAAGAGCAGCGAACGCGAGAAGTCCGCTCAAAAGCCTTGCATGCCACGCGTACGAATTTGAGAATGCCTGCACAGACCGCATGAAATTGATTGATCGCTACGTCGGCAAGGAGATTTTGCTTACGGCCAGTATGGCCGTAGCCGTGTTGAGCCTCGTCCTGGTGCTTGGAAACGTGTTCAAGCAGTTGTTCGACCTCCTCGTCAACCACAACGTCCCGCTGGACTACATCCTCGCCTTCATTGGCTACATCATCCCGTTTTCGCTCACGTTTACGATTCCCTGGGGCTTTCTTACCTCGGTGCTGCTGGTCTTCGGCAAGCTCTCGGCGGAGAATGAGTTGATCGCCCTGCGCGCCACCGGTGTCAGTATTCCACGGGTCTGTTACAGCCTCTTCGCGCTGGCGGCGATTTGTTGCGGCATCTGCTTCTGGATCAACGTCGCGGTCGCCCCCGCCGCCCAGCAAAAGATGAAGGAGGCGCTTTTCAACATCGCCACCAGCAATCCGATTGCGATGTTCACCAGCGACCAGGTGATTGACGATTTCCCGGATACGAAAATCTACGTGGGGAGCAAGAACGGCCCCAATCTCCAAAATCTGCTGATGTACAAAACCGGCAAATCCGGTGATCCGCTGGAAGTGGTGTATGCCCGCAGCGGCAGCCTGGAGGTGGACAAGTCAAACATGCAGGTGCTGCTAAAACTCATCAATGCACAGATCGAGCAGCGGGACGAAAATCACAGCTCCGATTTCACCCGCATCCAGCAAGGCATCGTGGCGCAGAACATCGTGCTGCCGATCTCGCTGGAAGACCTCTACAACCGCGCCAAAAGCAAGCGCAGCGCGAGCACGATGACTTTGAATGAGCTGATCACCAACCTCAAGGAGCAGCCCCAGGGCAAGCAGGGGAAAGTGGACGCCGGAGCCCTGAGCGCTCTGCGCACGGAGATCAACAAGCGTTATTCGTTCTCGCTGGCCTCGCTGGCTTTTGCCATTATCGGCGTTCCGCTGGGCATCACCGCCCACCGCCGCGAAACCTCGGTGGGCTTCCTGTTTAGTATCGTGGTGGCGTTCGTGTATTTCTTCTTCATCATCATTGCCGACTCGTTGAAGAACAATCCGCATGCCCATTCCGATCTGCTCATCTGGCTGCCCAACGTGCTCTTCATCACCCTCGGTACCTATCTCTTCGTCCGCCTCGCCCGGCGGTAAGGCGGCAGAAGTTATCCGCAGATTATGCCTCTTAAAGAGGGGTGACGATTGCAGTTGGTGCTTGCCGGCCACCAGGACGGGATCCGCTCGACTTCGCTACGCTGCACTCGTAATGACGGCATGGCGGGCCGTTTAAAAATCTGCGTAAATCTGCGAAATCTGCGGATAACCCTTTCTCCCAACGACCTCTAAACCTCCTCGCGGGCACCCGCCATTTCGGGGAGTCCCGTGCGATCCAGTTCACGTAGATCCAGCCCGCGGGTCTCGGTGCCGTATTTGATGAAGAGCAGCAGCGTCACCAGCATGGGAATCATGATGATCCCCGCCGCAATCCCCATCGGCGGAACCAGGGCGGTAATGCTCAGGGTCTGCGCAAACACGCCGCCGATCTTCGAGCAGGCGGCGATCCATCCCGTCGCGCGCCCACGCACCTTGAGCGGATAGCTTTCCGAGGCGTAGGGGAGCAGGATGGCAAGAATGCCGTTGCTGCCTACGATCAACATCGCAATGGGAAACACCGGGCTCCCCCCGGCATGGCCTTCCAGCAGCAGCACCCAGCCCAGGCCGCCCAGCGTCACCGCGATCATGGTTGCCAGCGACCATTTCGTGCTCCAGCGGCTGTACATCAACGTGCAGAGGAAGACGGTGGGAAAGGCAATCAGCGCCGACTCCGCCAGCAGCTTCGACGACACCCCCATGCTAAAGCCTTTGGCCACGAGGTCGGCTGGCAGCCACAGCAACAGCCCAAAATTGATGAGCCCCCACGCCACGGCGGCGAGGCTCAATGCAACCGTCTTGCCAATCATCCCCGCCGTCCAGATCGAAGGCGCCGGGGTGTGATGCACGGCGCTATGGTGCGGGAGAAGGCTGTCCGTTTCATCGGCATCCTCTTCGCTGGGGGCCAGATCGCGGCTCACCATGCCAAAGCGTTCCATCACGTCGTGCGCCTCGTCCTTGCGCCCGCGTGCGAGCAGGAACTTGGCGGATTCCGGGATCAGCCCGCCCATGAAGACGAGGATCAAGCCCGTGGGCAAATTCAAGAGCCACATGATGCGCCAGCTATAGGTCGGCACCAGCAGCGCGGAGAATCCGCTCGCCGCAAAGTAGCCGCCGACTGCTCCGAGCCCGCCGACCAGCACCAGCGCCCACCCGCGATGCTTCGAGGGCATCGTCTCCGCCAGCAGTGCGTAGGTCACCGGCAGCATGCCACCCGCGCCCGCACCCATGAGGAAGCACATGCCCACATTCCACGCCAGCGACGGCATCGCCCCGCAGATCGAGGTCCCCACAAACACCACCGCCGAGAGCAGGATGGACGCCTTGCGCCCGTAAATGTCCGCGATCACCCCCCACAGCACCGAGCCGGTCACCGTTCCCACCAGCGCAAAGAACGGCACCAGCGACGCCACTTTCTTCGCCACGCCGTATTCCTTCACCAGTCCTGGCATCACAAACCCCAGGGCAGCCGGTTTCATCACGTCGATGATTAGCGCCACCACCAGCACCAGCATCAGCATCCAGTGCGCACGATGCAGGGGCGCATCCTCCGGCGCCGTGACCATGATCCGCGCCGCCGCCCGGCGCTGGGACTGGAGCTGCCTGGGCAACAGGCCATACGCCGCCACGCCAATTCCCAGCACAATGAGCGCCATGCCAAACAGCATCCCCGGATCCATCGGCATCCCCGCCAGCTTGAAGCCGTCGTTTTTTCCCATCCAAAACATGGGAAGATGCAAGAGCACCCCCGCCGTGACCCCCGCGCAGCCCAGCGCAAAGGCCCACACTCCCTGTCGATCCATAAATACTTTGCCGTTCATCGTTCGTAAAATTGGGTAATTTCTGTTTCTTTCCAGCTGCGGGGACGAGGTGATTTCGCCGGATGAGCTGCCGGAATCTGGGGGACTGTGCGGGGAAGTGTCTGTTTTGTAAACCTTTAGCTGGTGACGTTTCCCTGCGGGCGCAACCCGTAAGCTCACCCATTCCGCATGCCTGGGCTGGGCGCTCATTGTGGGTTGCAGCGTGGGGAGAGGTGCGTAGGTTTAATCAACAACCTGATCAAGCCTATGATTACGATTCTACCAGACACGGAAGGCAAAGCGCTGGTGGCCGAGGCTTCCGAAAAGCTGACCACGAAAGATTACGAGGAGGTTTTTCTCCCGAAACTTGATGAACTCATCCACCAATACGGAAAGATCCGGATGGCGTTCTATCTGGACGATTCGTTTGCCGGATGGGAGCCGGGGGCGATGTGGGACGACGCCAAATATGGCCTGGCGCATCGCAAGGATTTCGAGCGTATTGCCATCGTGGGCGGCCCCCGATGGGTGGAGTGGATGACGAAGCTGGGGGCGCATTTCATGCCGGCCGAAGTGCGAACCTTTGCCAAACCGGCCTTGCCTGAGGCCATCAAGTGGGTGAAGGAAGCCGCCTGACTTTCAGAAGCGGCTTTCCGAAAGACGGTCAGCAGCAGGATTTTCCCCGCCAGGTGCGGGGAAAAAGGAATGGCTGTGCTGTCTTCCCGGGTGGCTGTTTCAGGCCACGCTCTGCGGAACTGTCACCGCCGGCTTCTTCACATGCGGCAGGATTTTTTCCACCGCCGCCTGCGCCGTGAGACCGTGTTTCTTGCGGAGAATGTCCACCGCACCGTGCTCGACGAACTGGTCGGGCCAAGCCACCCGGACCACCGGGGTGGTGATTCCGGCGTCGGCGAGATGTTCGAGGATGCCGGTGCCGTAGCCGTTGTGGACGACGTGGTCTTCCATCGTGCAGATGACATCGACGCTGCGGGCGAAGAATTCGAGAGTACCGGTATCGAGCGGCTTGATCCAGCGTGGGTTGATGACCGCGGTGGAAATGCCCTGGGCTTCCAGCAGCTTTGCCGTTTCGAGGGCGACGGAGCAGAAGTTGCCCAGGCCAAAAATGGCGACCGTCTTGCCGTGCTTGAGCACTTCGCTCTTGCCGATCTCCAGCAGTTTTGGCGTGTCCTTGGGCTTCGCTCCCGTGCCGGCGCCGCGCGGGTAGCGGATGGCGATGGGGCCGGTGTGATGGTTGGCCATGGTCCAGAGCATGTCGGCGAATTCCTCTTCGTCCTTCGGCTGCATGAAGACGAGGCCAGGGACGTGGCGGAGGTATCCAATGTCGAACAGGCCATGGTGCGTGGGGCCGTCGTCGCCGCTCAGGCCGGCGCGATCCATGCACAGGGCGACATTCAGATTTTGCAGCGCCATGTCGTGGATGATCATGTCATACGCGCGCTGCATAAAGGTGGAGTAAATCGCCAGGAAGGGCTGCAACCCCTGCACCGCCATGCCGCAGGCGAAAAGCGCGGCGTGTTCCTCGGCGATGCCGACATCGTAGTAGCGCTCGGGGTGCTTCTTCTGGAAATGTACGAGGCCGGTGCCGGTGGGCATGGCGGCGGTGATGGCGACGACCTTGTTGTTCGTATCCGCGAATTTCGCGAGCGTCTTGCCGAGCAGTTCGGAGTAGGTGGGCTGGCTGGCCGGAGCGGTTTCACCCGTTTCCAGCTTGTAGCGGCCGAGGCCGTGGAATTTGTCGGGCTGCTGGAGGGCGGGCTCGTAGCCTTTGCCTTTCTTGGTGAGAATATGGAGCACGACCGGCTCATTCTGCGTCTTGAGAAACTCGAAGGTGCGAATGAGGGTGGGGATGTCGTGGCCGTCGATTGGACCGTAATAGCGGAGGCCGAGATCTTCGAAGAGGGTATTGGGGAGCAGGAGCCCTTTCACGCCGGATTCCACCTTGTGCGCGAGTTTCACCGCTTCCTTGCCACCGATCATTTTCACGAAGCGCGCGGCCTGATCGTGGAGGTGAGCGTAGGTGGGGCTGGTGGTGATCTTGTTGAAATAATGGGCAATGGCACCGACGTTCTTGGCGATCGACCATTCGTTGTCGTTGAGCACCACGATGAAGCGCTTGGTGGAGTGGGCGACGTTGTTCAGCGCCTCGTAGCTCACGCCGCAGGTGAAGGCGGCATCGCCCGCCACCGCGACCACGTGCTCATTGCCACCCTTGCAATCGCGCGCCACCGCCATGCCCAGCGCGGCCGAGAGGGCGGTGCCGGCGTGGCCCGCGCCATAACAATCGTGTTCGCTCTCCGTTCGCAGCAGGAAGCCATTAAGGCCCTGGTACTGGCGCATGGTGTGGAACTGCTCGCGCCGCCCGGTGAGCAGCTTGTGGACATAGCCCTGATGGCTCACGTCAAAGACAAATTTGTCCTCCGGCGTATTGAACACCCGGTGCATCGCAATCGTCAGCTCGACCACGCCCAGATTCGGCCCCAAATGGCCGCCGACGGAATTCGGATTCGACTCGGAAAGAATGCTGATGAGTTCGTCGCGAATTTCCTGCGCGAGAACCGGCAGGTCTTTTTCGTTCAGCGCCTTTACGTCGGCCGGCGAGTTGATGGTATCTAGGAAACGCATGGGTGATTTTTTTAAAATAAACGAATTTCGTCGGACTCCTCGGCGGTAATTTCCATCGTAGCCGTGGAGGGGGCCGCCGCGGGCTCGGCGGCCTTTTGCGGGGCGGGGTCGAATTCCTGCAAGGTCGGTTTTTCCCCGGCTTTTTCCGTAATGAGCTGGATGCGCTTTTCGGCGACCTTCAGTTTTTCGGAGCAGAAGCCCACCAGCTTGATGCCTTCCTCATAGCGGACGAGGAGATCGTCGAGCGGCAGCTCATCGGACTCCATCTGCGCGATGATGCTTTCGAGCCGGGAAAGCGCCTGCTCGAAGTTCTTCGGTTCCGGAGACTTGGGCATGGGTGAAACTGAAGGCTAAACCGCGGCTTTGACAAGCATCGAATCAAGAGAGGGCAAAAAATCAGTCCGAGGTCCGCGTCCAGCGATCGTGGTCGGCATAGAAGACGCACTCGTTGTCGATCGGCATCGGCGTGACCGCGTTGAAAGGAAAGTCGCGGAAGTTGTTGCTGCGCAGGATGAGGGGGGCCCAATCCGAGTATTCCCCGCGCAGGATGCCTTTGAAGAGCGGCAGGTCTCCCGTGATCGGCGTGAGGTAAATGCCGATGATCGGAGCGTGGAGTTGATCGTAATCGTGCAGCGTGATCACATCGGTCATCTTCGAGGGCAGCCACAGGCATTTGCGGTTGGCATACCAGCCCACGGCCCAAGGCATGTCGGAGACGATGATGTCATCGGAATTACTCCAGTCCCGCAGCAGCGTGATGTAGGGCGGCACATAAGGCGGCCAGGCGACCTTGTTCTTCGGGCTGCCAAAGGCGCGGCCCACGATCGGCATCGCCGAAACAATGAACAACAGCGCCAAAAAGCAGAGACGCGCGTAGTTCAGGTTCACTTCCAGCCGCGACCAGAGCACCAGCAGAAGCGCCAGTCCAAAGGCCACGAAGAGCGGAATGAAGAGCACATGGAGATCATTCGCGTCGATGGCCTGGCTGGGAAGGGAGCTCACATCCTTCATGTTCATGCTATAGAGGCACATGCCGAAGACGGCGCCGATCCACATCACGAGGACCGCCCACTTGAAAATATCCGTTTCCCGGCGCCGGAAGCGGTAGAGGAGAGCGGCAAGAAAGAACGGCGCGGCCACAATCGCCCCCAGGAGGGTGTAGATGCTCCCCATTTGTGTGATCAGGCCGTACATGAGCTTGTAGCGGAAGAAGTAGGGCTGGATGCCGGTGTAGTCCCCGGTAAAGCCGCGCATGATGGAGTCCTCGCTGCCGCGGATGCCATCCAGAATGGACAGATAGGCGATACCCAGCGGATAGCCGCAAACGTGGTAGTTCCGAATCATCCAGGGCAGGTACATCCCCCCCACAATCGCCACCATGAGAATGGGAGCCAGCCACCAGGGCCGGAAGTAGAGCGCGACAAACAGCACGCACGCGCCGAAAATAAAGAAGGTCATCGCATGGGTGAGCCCCAGCAGGCCGAAGGCCACCGCACAGGCCACCAGCCAGGGCAGCGGGCGCTCTCCCAGCTCCTGCGCTTCAATCGCCCGCGCCAGCAGATACACGGCAATGCTGAAGAGCAGCAGCATCAGCATTTGCGGAAGTCCGCTCGTGGAGAACTGCCAGAGCCGGTCGCACAGCACCAGCATCATGCACCCCATCGTGGCCAGCCGGACGTCGAATAATCGTCGCAAGAGCAGGAAAATGACGCCGACTGAGAGGATGAAGCAGGCCATGTCCACGACGACGATCATGCGATCATTCACGTAGATCAGGTCATTCATCGTCATCTTCCAGTCCTTCTTCGTCAGCAGCAAGAAAGGGGCAAGCACCAGTGAATGCAGCGGAGCATGGTAGGTATCCGGCACCGTGCCGTCCGGGAAGTCGCCTCTTTTGTGCTGGATCTGGGCCAGCGCGGCGGGGCGCAGTTCATTGGTGGCAAATCCCTGGCCACTTGCAACGGAGCGGGCGATCTGGGCCTGCTCCATCGCCCGGGGATTGGAAAGCCCGACAAAGTCCCAAAAGAAATAGGCCGAGGCGACCGCGAGCGTAAAAACGAGGAACGCCACAAACTTAATCCAGCCGACCCATGAGCCTTCCTCCAGATTATGAACAAATTGTTGAATGTCGTTTTCGGATGCCATGAAGAAACGGGGACTACTCCGGGTTTTTAAGCGATTTCAGGCGGCGATGGAGCGTGCGCCGGCTAATGCCGAGTTGCTGGGCTGCTTTGGTGATGTTGCCTTTGGTTTCATCAAGAGCGCGCATCATCAGCCGATGTTCTGTCTCATGCAAATTCAAATGCTGGGCGCTGCCGGATAAAAATCTTGCCACATCCTGGGCGGCTTTGGTCTGCGCCTTCCGCTCGCGCACCCGCAGCGGCAGGTCGCGCAGGGTGATCTTTGGCCCGCTGGCCATCACCACGCCATGCTGGATCGCTGCCTGGAGGTCGCGCACGTTGCCGGGCCATTCGTAGGCGAGGATGGTTTCCATGGCGTCGGCGGTGAGCTCGCGCACCGGCTTGCCGTTCTCCTTCGCGGTCGATTTGAGAAAGGCGGCGACGAGCAGGGGGATATCCTCCTTGCGCTCGCGCAACGGGGGGAGGGTGAGGGTGACCACGCTCAACCGGTAGAACAGGTCGTCGCGAAATTTCCCCTCGGCGACCATTTGCTCCAGATCCTTGTTGGTGGCGGCCACCACGCGCACATCCACATGCAGGGTCTGGCTGCCGCCCACCCGCTCAAATTCCCGTTCGCCCAGCACGCGCAGGAGTTTTACCTGCGTATTCGCATCAATCTCGCCGATTTCGTCGAGGAACAGCGTGCCGCCATCGGCCTGCTCGAAGCGTCCAATGCGGCGCTCCATCGCCCCGGTGAAGGCCCCTTTTTCGTGGCCGAACAGCTCGCTTTCCAGCAACTGCGGCGAGAGGGCCGCGCAGTGAATGGCGGTGAACTTGGCCTTCGCGCGCTGGCTCAGGTTGTGAATGGCATGCGCCACCAGTTCCTTCCCGGTGCCGCTCTCGCCCTGGATAAGCACCGTGGTGCGCGAGGGCGCCACCTGTTTTACAACGTCGAACACCTCGTGCATTGCCAGCGAGTTGCCGATGATGTTCTCCAGCCCGTAGCGCTTTTCCACCTGCTGCTTGAGCTCCACCACCTCGCGTTCCACCGCGCGGTTTTTCAGCGCGCGCTGGATCAGAATTTCCAGCTTGTCGATGTTGATTGGCTTGGTGACGAAGTCGTAGGCGCCGTGCTTCATGGCTTCCACCGCCGTATCCACCGAGCCGTAGGCCGTCATCATGATGCAGATCGGCGCATGTGGCATCTTGAGGATGCGATCAATGAGCGTCATGCCATCCTCCCCCCCCAGTCGTAGATCGGTGAGCACGAGGTCCACCACATCCGACTCCAGCACCCGCAACGCCGAGGCAATATCCCCGGCGATATAGACCTCAAAGGAATCTTCCAGCGACGCACGCAAGCCTTCGCGCGTATGTCGCTCATCGTCCACGATCAAGATAGTCGGCTTCATTGAGGGCAGCTCACTCCGGCGGCCCGACGATCTTCATCGTCAATGTGCCAAAGTGTCGCAGAGAATAAATGAGATCGGGGGGAAGTCAATGGGACAGAGTGTAACGATTTCGAGGAGATCGTGGGGCGCGTCCTGCTCGATGGAAGCTGGACGAGGGGGGGAAGAAGAGTGCGCCCGGCGGGGTTCGAACCCACATAATTTCAGAGTAAATAATCCCTAATTCGAGAAATGGAGCAAAAGTGAAGCATCATGCGAAGACCAAGGGAAGTGGCAGGATGTTTTGCATGCTGTCCGGTGGCTGGATGCTGAAGTAGAGGTGACCTTCGGTTTCGGGTTTCGGGTCGTTGTAATTGGTTCGGATCTTGGCGGAGGAGGTGCCCATTTCGTGGGCGACCTGGTCGATGCTTTTCACGATCGCGAGTCGATGGCTTCCATAACTGTGCCGGTTGCCATTGACCAAAGTTTGCAGGCCGGTTTTGCTGCGAAGTCTGGCGAGTTCATCGCTATGAGCGCTCTCGAGCTTTTGCCAGTCCCTCGAATCGTAGATCGGCCCATGAGAATCGCGCCACGGTTTAAGCCATTCGAAAAGGTTGTCGCCAATCGGCACTTGGCGGCTGATTCGGACCTTCTTCGCGATGGTTCGGGAAACGGCGATGACTCGCTGGTCCCATTTCACCGAACTCCAGTCGAGACGGAAGATTTCGCTCGTGCGCATGCCGGCAAATGCACCAAGGGCCAGCCAGGGAAGCCATTGATTTGAGACGTGCTCCAAGAGGAGAGACATCTCAGACGGAGTATAAGTTTGGACCTCAGTGCCGATGTCGAGCCGTTCAATTTTTTCCGCTTCGGTCTTTTTATTCTGGGGAAGATAGTGCCGGTCCTGGGCGAAACTGAAGAGCCTCACCATCATTTCCCGGAAGTTGTCACGACGGCGACCGCTGACGGGATCTCCATTCCGTTTGGTTCGGGAAGAAAGCCAGATTCTCATCTGGAGCGCTTCGGCTCTCGTCAGATCGGGAAATGCTTCCGCGAACTTTTCTCCATCGCGTTTAATACCGCGGATATAGATCGCGCTCTTTCGACCATCCCGCAAAATAAACAGGAGTTCTTCGAGGATCTTCGCGGTGGGTGGGGCAATCACGCGGTCCTCAGGGCGATGTGAGTGATAGAATCGAATGATTTCTGAAATCGAAATGCCGCCCGCAGCCTGTAAATAACTGCTGAGCTGTCGAGCCGCTTCATCAACGGAAATTCCCATGGGGGATAAAAGATCGCGTGCGGCAATATAGATGCGCCGTTCTTCAGCCGTCATCTCGATCGCGGCCGTTTCGGCATTGATGATGCCAAGGGCGATCCGCTCGGCATCGCTTCGAAGCTTTGCCAGATCCCGACGAATAACCTGCTTCCATCCGTCATCCGTTTTGTAGCGGAAGCCAATGCGATCGTCAGACGTCTGGAAAAGCGGGAAACTGACGGAGCCGAACTTGAGAGCTGATGGGATTTTCTGGCTCATGAATTCAGGAAAAATTGAATCACGAAAAAGAGAATGACGATCCAAATGGCGATGAGGATCACGATTAGAATCGGGGATGTTGGGCGCTTTTCTTCTTCTGGCCCGGCGAATTGAAAAAGGCGGCCTTCTCCATCGGTTCTGACATTTGCAATGTCCATGAAGGCCCAGAGCCACACGATGATCGGGGCGACGAAAGTCCAACAGAAAGCGAGGCTCAAGAAACCCTGCCAAGCCCCCTGCTTAATGCGCCCGGCATAAAAATTGTGAATGCCCAGCGATCCAACTAGGATGCCGAGAGTGATATAGATTCCCCGCGAGCAGGGGGATTCAAGCGGGACATTTTGCGAAACCTTCACCCGCGCAGCTGGAAGGGCCGGAGGTTTTTTAGGAACAGGGGGTGGACTGGTAAATATGCCTTTGAGGGTGCTGATCGGTTTCCACTCTGGTTCACCATCCATCCAAAACATCGACTGTCTTCGGATGGAACCATCGGCGACGTATGCTCGTAATTCGTCCGAGGAATAGGGACCGAACTGCTGCTCGTCCTGGAGGATGAAATATTGTGCCTCGCTCATTGCAGAATGCCTTTCCGCGCTTTGCATAATTTAAATCCCTTTCGGCAGTCGAGTCATTTTGCACTCAATTTGATTACACTCCGAATCATTCCTTGAATGGCTTCAGTGATTTTCCAGGCTTGTCCAGGTCGCGAAGGACCTTTCGAATGTGGCTTGCGGGTTTTGGTTTCGACACGCCACGTTGAGGCGCTTTGAATTCCTCGGGATCCTGATTCAAGACGCCCGGGCTTCGGGTCAGCGCCTCCGGTAGTACGGCCATTGTATGCGAAGAGCGGCTTTCGGTGGTGACACCCTGAACATGGGTCGTGATCCCTTTTTTCTCGGAGGGAACATGCGTGACCTCAAATTCAATGGGAATGACGAGCTTGTATCCGTTTCGCTCGATCGCTTCGACGGCCGCCTCGATGGCTTGTTGAGCCAGGGCGGATTTGGAAATCTTGGCGCGATCCGCTGCCTCATCCAATCTGTTAGAAAGTGTGGAAGTGATCTTCATCGAGACGACTTCCGTGCGGGTTTCTTTTTTGCTCACGAGGGGAACGAAAAGCGAAAAGTAAGTAATTGTAAACTTTTTAATTGCAAAGGTAATAGAAATACTTACCTTTTGCGGCATGAGCGAAAAGATCAAAACCAAATCGAAGACGAAGTCCGTCACGCTGCGGGCGAAAGAAGAGACGCTCGCCAAGATCCAGAAGATCGCGGAGGCCAACGGCCTTTCCACGACTGACGTGATTAACCTGTGTCTGGCGAGTGGGCTTAACATCGTTGAGTCCAAACTCTCGGAAATTCAAACGGCCGCCGCCTAAACGGAGGTTTCCATGCATCTGGAAATTGCTGACGAGGTTTTCGCGGAGGCTGTCCGGGCGGGAGTGCGGGACGCACTTGTCGATGGCATTCGCGCGGAGGTTAAGGCGTTTCTGGAAGATTATTTCGGGATCCTGACGAAGGAGGAGGCGGCCGCGTATCTCGGCTGCAGCGAGCGGACGATTGAAGCGCTCTGGCAGGAGCACAAGCTGCCGAAAGATACCGCGCTCGGGACGAAGCTGCCGCGGGTTCCCTTCGTGGAGCTGAAGGAGTTTGCGAAGTCCGCTCGCATCGCATCGCGGACGCAGAAGGGGCCGCGGCTCCGAATGGTGCATCCCGACGCCGCGTAGGTGGCATTTCAATTTCCCCCCCCCAACAAAACAAAAAAACCCCCTGCGTGGGTGGAACCACGCAAGGGAATACGGAAAGGCAAATAACACATGAGTGATAACACATCGCGGGATTCCCGCAAACAGGCAGTGATGAAGGAGTTCATCACGCACCAGGTAAAGCTCCACGAGGAGCGCCGGGAAACGATCGAGCCAGCGCGGCAGGCGCTGAAACGGCTCGTGCAGATTTTTGGTCAGCGGACTGGCCAATCTTATACCCTTCGGGCGCTTTTGTACTCGCTCTACAATGGGCACGAGACGAGTCTCCTGGAAATCGTGGGCCTCGATTGGGCGCTCCATAAGGATTTCTGCGCGGTGCTACTGGCTTTCGGCTACGAATCGGCGGGGCCATTCTGCAAGGGGGAGGAAGTCGCGTTTTTCTACGATGCGATGAAAGCGGAGATCGTGAAGGCCGGCCAGTGGGAGTGGTTCATCGAAGCTTTTAAGGAAGAGGAGGTCGCGTAATGCCTCACGAACCTAAACCAGCGGTGCAGCGGCCTTTTGAGTCGGTATCGTACAAGACAATCGCCCGGGCGCAGGTGCGTGGGCCGGTGAAGTCCTACGAGCTCGAGCTGCGGGAGAATAGCAAAGGGAAGTTTGTCTTTTTGCAGGAGCATCGGCGCGATCGCTCGAGCTTCCTGCTCATCCCGGCGGAAATGCTGGCGGAGGTGACGCTCCGGATGGCGGAGCTGGCGGAGAAAGCGGGGATACAGGGATGATCGATCAAACCATTTTCGACAAGCATCCGGGACTCATTCGACCGTTCTGGGCACTGGCTACCTTTGATACTCGCGGGCGCCACGTTTACGCATCGGGCACGGGTATAGCACCCGAGGAGGGCAAATATTGCGCCTATTGGGAGGTCGGGGCGCTCTTTCATGGAGTAAAAAGCGCCCGTAAGTTCGAGAGCCAGGTCGAAGCCGAAGCGGCGATCGAAAGTTTGATGCCCTGGTGTCACAAATATGTGGTCGATGAATTGCGGAAGCGGCAAGATTGCGTGCTCCCTTCGACCTTCGACCTGAAGGCGATCCTCGTGAATCCGATGAACGTTTATTCGGACGGGAGCGGGGAGGCGAGAAGTTATATATCCACTGCCATGGATCGGATCGCCCGACAGGAAGAGGCGGCGCGGATCGCCCGGGCATTCATTCAAAAATGGGAGCACACGCTGGCGGGGATGAGTTGGGATGTGTGGGGGTATCTGGAAGCGGAGATCAAGATCCACGCGCATTCCTATCGCGGAGAATACATGAAGGACGCTACGGTGGTTGCTTCCCAGTTCCCGGTGAAGTGGAAGCGCGAGAAGGAAAAATATCCGCGAGAACACCTGCTGCGCTACGACTGGGTAGCTGAGATCGATGGGGTGATTCTCCGAATCGGCGAGGCGGAAGCCATTCGCATGGTCCCGCAAGATGACGGCCGCGACGGCACCGTCGTAAAATTAGAAAGGCAGGTGGCGTAATGGACAAGAATCTCTATCCCAGCGATGAAGGATGGATCCGCATGGAGCTTTTTCTGGTGAAGCCGACGCCGCTTTCGGAGGAGCGGATCAAGGAAGTGGCCACGCATGGCAAGCAGGCGGAATACGAGTTCGGGCCGATCACGCAGTATGGCCGGAAGCTCAAGGTGACGCTTCGCCATCAATCGCGACGCCCGGAAAGCGGGGTGGCGAGATGATTGCGCTGTCGGTGGTGATTGAGGAGCGTCCGGACGGGTCGCTGAAGATTGTGAATCCGGTGGAGGACGTGCAGCCGACGCTGCTGGAGAACCGGATCGGGATGGCGCTGGCGAATGCGTTCGGGCAGACGATCGCGTTTCATACCCAGGGCATCCGGGTGTCGATTACTTCGAGCGGGAAGGGCTCGGAGGATTTTGTGGAGGAGTATCGCGCGGTGCTGGGAAAGGGAAAGGAATCTCAATCATGATTACGATTTCGACCACGATTCATGAGACGATGGCCGCTGCGGTGCAATTGCGCACGGAGGTGCATCCGAAGGAAGCCACTCTGCTGGAGAGAAGCTACGAGGAGGCGATCAAAATGGCGCTGATGCAAGCGGTGAAGGGGCATGCAAACGAATGTGGGGCGACTTTTGAATCGAATCTTCGGCCTATGAAGCAGGAAACCGACGCGCCTGCGCGCACGGCGTTGACCGCGGATCTGAAGTTCGCCCAGATCGCGAACCGACTGGGGAAGGTGATGGATCTGCTGATGACGGCCGATCCCACGGAGATTCTGGGATTGATGGAGGATGAATTGAAGCGGGCAGTCCAGAACCCGAATGAGGATGAGGCGTTGCTGGCGAAGAACACGGCCATTTGTGCGCGGGAACTTCTCCACGCCTACAACCGAATCCGGGAACAGATCGACGAGCCGAAGACGCAGGCGGCGATTTACCGGATTTTGGCCGCGCAGGCGGAAAAGAAAGGACAAGTCGAATGACCACTCCGGCAAAAAAGAAGCGGCATGCGAAGGTGTGCCCGTGTGGCTGCCAGGCGCCGATCAAGAATTGGATGCTCTGCTGTGGCGAAGGCTGGAAGCGGATTCCGAAAAATCTGCGGCAGGAGCTGAAGCTGCAAAATAACCGGTGCCGGGGAAGTTTGCTGCACCGGGCAGCGGCGAGGAAGTGTCTTGAAGCTTTGAAGAACCCTGTTGCGGGGGATGAGACAACGGCCGGCGTGCGTAGTTTTACGCACGTCGGTTATTCCGCGAGCCCTGGCCTGCGGATGGGAAGGGGTGGAGCGTGATGGATAACCACCAAGACACGCCGCCTGCGGCTAAGACGCCAAGTCTGGAAACTGTCTGCGCTGGATGCGGCAAAGGCAATCCAGATTCCACCTGGTTTGTTTATCCCTGTGGCGATCTGGCTTGCTCGAAAGAATGCTGGGAGGAGGCGCATCCGGAAATCTCGTTTGAGCTGGCCAGACCGTTCAGGCCCGTTTTCGACCTTGATCGTCTGCGCAATTACTCGCCGGTTAATATCAATGAAGCCAAGGGTATTGCATTGTCGCACAGTCTTGATCAGATCGTGATCTGGTCATGGAAGGAAGGCCAGGGGCATAACGTCACCACTTGGGGACGGCCACTTCAACATTCATTATGGGCGGCTGAGTCGGGAAATCGCGTGAAGGCGGCGGCTGGATATCCCCCGATCGATACCACGACGTTGCCGGCATCGCTTGCAGAGATCTTCGCGGCCGTGTGCGCTGATATCTTTCCAGCGGTGGGCACCGACGTTTTGCATCGGGCGAGTGTGGAGGCGGTTTTTTATTCATTCATTCATGTGATCGCAGAGCGTGATCCGGAACTGGCTACAAAGCTGCGGACCTTTCTTAACCAGAAGGAGGCGATCGATGGCTAAGAAGTCTCACCACGAAGGCACGAAGACACGAAGGAAGGGAATTGCCTCTCGGACGCCGGAGAAGAGTCGCGCCATCGATCTGGGGCTGGAGGTGATTGAGATGGTGCGGAAGCCCGGGCAGACAATGACGCTGCGCGATATTGCAACGGTGTGCGGGTGCCATCGCAACGCGATCTGGCTGATCGAACATAATGCGATCGAAAAACTGAAGAGGGCGCTCCAGCGCAGAGAAAGGATGGCGGCATGAACGAGGAAACCAACTATCCGCTGAAATGGCCGCTGGGGTGGAAGCGATCCCGGGTTTCGATTGGCTCGAGATTTGGAAAATGGAACGCGCCCATCAGCATGGCAAGGGCGGTCGAAGCGTTGGAAAACGAACTGCGCTTGTTGCCGGGGCGGCGGTGGATCATTTCCACGAATGTGAAGGTAAAGCAGGACGGAACACCGTACGCCAACCAGCGGCGGCCGGATGATCCTGGGGTTGCGGTGTATTTCACGATGGACGCGAACAATCGCCGCGTGGCGCTGGCTTGCGATAAGTGGAATCGCCCGGAGGATAATCTCTACGCGATCGCGAAGCACATCGAAGCGATGCGCGGCCAGAACCGTTGGGGCGTGGGATCACTGGAGCAGGCCTTCACTGGCTATATGGCGCTCGAGCATCGCACCGAGGCAAGTTGCTGGGAGATCCTGGGTATTACGGCCGAGGCCACTGAAGCCGAGATCCTCGCGGCGTGGAAGCAGAACGCACGGAAGGCGCATCCAGACGCCGGCGGCTCGACGGAGGAATTCGCGAAAATCAACCAGGCGAAAGATATCGCAATCGCCACGCTGAAAGGACGGAAGTAATGCCAGAGACCCCAGACACGACTCTCGATTGTCCGGCTTGTGAAGTTTCGCACGCAAGCTCGACGGCGCTGCGTCGGCACAAATGCGCGAAACTGGGGCGTGAGCTCACCTTTGACGAATGGACGATCGCGATCAGCATCGAACTGATCAAGCGTGAGATGTTGCTCGCCAAGGATGAAATTGAGCGGCGTCAGCTCCGGGACGAGCTGGCGGTGAAGCTGGAGGAATTCAAGCAGCTGGCCGGGGAGGGGGCGTCGGCATGATTGGACCACTCTCCAACGGACAAACGACGGCCGTATTATTTGTGGTGTGGTTCATCGGCATGGCCTACCTGGTGCATTCTCATTTGCAGGTGGCGCGGCGCATCCGGCGCTTGCGCGAGGAGGCGGATCGGAAGCGTGTCCAGGCGTCTGGAAATGGGCGCGAGGAATTTTCACCGCAGAAGCATCCCGCGACCAAGGAGGGCGAGTGAAGGCGCTGATCGAACATCTCTGGCGCTGTAATCGAGAGCAGATCGTCGCACGATCGCTGATGCACTGCCACGCGTGGAACGTGCATTCGATCATGCTCCTGGAATGCCCCGGGAAGACGATTCGCCTCTTCGTCGCGGAGCCTGGTCATTTGCTGGCAGAGAATCATCCTGCGATTGTTCACCACTGCCAGACGGTGGGATTTCACGCGCACCATTGCGAGCTGACGCTCCAGCCGGTGTTCGGCGAGGTGTTTAATTGGACGATCGAGAAGACGGCCACCGGAGGTTTCACCATTCCACAGTACCGGTATCAGAGCGCGATCACTCACGGTGCGATCGCTTTCAAGGCGGATGGAGATGCCTCGTTTGTGACCAAGGGATTCGACGTCATTCCACCAGGCGAAGGCGTTTTTATGCGGGCGAGTGAGATCCACACGATCGTAGTTCGTGCCGGGCAGTGGGCGGCGTGGCTGGCCTTCGAAGGGCGTGAGAATCCAGAATACGATAATCGTCTGTGGTCTTATACGCGGCCGGAGGCGCAGGACTACAGCAAATTCTATCGACCGATGACGCCGTCAATCATCCGAGATTATCTCAAACTGGCATTCCGGGGGAGTAATCTATGACCTACCGGGAGGCACTCATTATCGCGGTGGACGAACTCCGCGCGCTCGATCGGGATGATCTGCGACTGGTGGCGAAGAAGTTGGAGGAGAAGGTGCACCGGTTGCGGGCGAGAGAGGAAAAATCGTTCCTCATGCTCTCACGCTGCTTTTGTGGCCAGCGGAAGGAAAAGGAAAAAACGATCTGCGAGGAATGCCATGCGGTGGTACCGGCGAAGCTGATGCTGGACTTCATGACGGCCGACCACCGGACCTGGCCGAAAATTAAACAGCAGATCCGCTCCATCTGCATCGGCCGCTCGGCTGGAGAAAGCGAGGCCGCATGATCGACTTGAATAATCAACCGGGCTGGTCGGCGGGAGAACGGGAGTTTCTGGAAATTGCCATCGTCGCGTATCAGCTCGAAGCGTGGAATGAAGGGTCGATGACGTCGGATGAAGTCTCGATCATCGCCAGATATCTTTATGGATGGTCCACGAGCCTCGCGGCCTCGGTCGAGGCAGTCGAGATGGATTGGGCAGTGGAGTTGCGTCTCTTAACGACGCATATCCGGACGTTCGAACATATCCGGGCCGTCCTCGATCTGGCGGCGGAAAGGGGGCGGAAGCTATTATGAAGATTCCGAAATACGTGATCCGGATTGGCGGCCGGGAATATGTAGTCGCCAGCAATCAAGGCATTGCGACGCTCATGAAGCTGATGGAGGAGGCGATCCCGGTGAGTGCCAACTTCTACAGCAAGCCGCCGGAGATCGAGTTGGATTACTGGAACAAGCCCGACGTCGTAAGCTACCTGCAGGAAGTCTCCTGCCGAAAGATACCGGCGAACACGCGCTGGAAACGGAAGGGCGAGAACGGCGAGGTGGAAATCATCCGCCCGGTGGCGAAGAAGCCCAAGGCATTGCCCGCGCCGAAAGCGAAGGCGCTCCCAGGATCGAAGCGGCCGCAGCTCAAACCGCGAGAACCGCAGCTCGCGCTTGGGTTTGGAGGCCTCTCTTGAAATTTTCTATGACCCAAAATGAACCCTCCGAAGAAGAGCTAAAAAGGCGGCTGGATTTCGAGATTATCGAGGTGCGGATGCGCATCTTGATCAAAGTCTTTGATTTCTCGTTTCAGCAACGGCTGATTCTTGAACTGCTGGTGGACCGGACTTTTGCCCGATGGCGAGAGCGGGCGCTGATTCCCTCGCTGGATCACGTGGTGCGCTTTACCCGGATCTTGCGTGGGGATGTATCGCTGGTCCTGCGCGATCTGGAGGATCGGCATGGGATTATCGGGAGTGGTCCGGCGCCGGAGTGGAAGAGCCGTCATTACCAGGACCCGCGATGGTACTGGCTGCTGGTGGAACCGCGCGAGTGGAAGGAGATCGGGCCGCGGATCGACCGCCAGTATCATGCCCAGTTGCATCAGGAACTCGATTTCCTGGAATCGCAACAGCCCAGGCTCATTTTGCCGACGGGCAACGAATTAGTCCCGGCCGAGATGCCGGGGCTGAAAGCTGAAATCGCGACCTCCACCTGGCAAGATGCGCTCCACGAAGAGCGCCAGGGCAGGGGAGTGATTCGCAGTCCCTTTTACCGGGCCAGACTGGCGCTTGACGCCACCGATGCCCGCAACGTGTGCGGAATTTCCGAACACGTGGGTGTTAGGAAAAACCGAACGCATACGGAATTTCCTAACACCTCCCCGACGTATGAGGTTTTTCCTCATGCGTCGAGCCTTTCTACGAACGCGGGCGTGACGCGTACGCGCGAACATGAACATGTTCATGGTACACCACGCCGTACAAAGCATGTTGAACATGCTGAACATGCTCGAGGTGTCGAGGAAGTGGAGGAATTCGATCCGGCGCTAAATGAACTCTCGATTTCGGAGCTGGCGGATCAGTTGGAGGAGGAAGCGGCATTTTGGTATTTGCAGTTGCAGGAGCTGTGCCCGGATCTGACGCCTACCTATCGCAAGACCTGGTTGCTCCGATTGAGCGACCGCTGGAGAGAAGCGGCATTCAAAGCGATTGCCGAGACGAAGCGGATGAAGATTGAAGGAAAACCATTCAGCAAAGGGGCGGGCCAGACGGCCAATTTCTATTTTCACCATTTCAAAAACGCCGCGCGGAAGGTGGCGAGAAAATCATGAAGATCATCCGCTTTCGCGTAATTCACCCGATCGTAAGGCATGGGAGACAGATGGGGGAAGGAGTGGAGTTTTGGATCAAGAAATCATCGAGCCGCGTGCATGTGGACCGCTGGCTCGCCGAAGGAAAAATCCACGAAGTAACCGAAGGAGAAGATATGCAGACACTTGCAAAACCACCGAAAAAAGTAGCGGCCGCCGTGCCGCAGAGAGCAGCAACAACGGCCACCAGTTCCCCCCAGAACGGTGTCACTAATACCAGCGCAATTGAGCAGGCACAAGCGGCGAGTAAAAATCTCGAGGCGTTGATGGAGGCGGCGATGAAGGCGGCCGGCTGCGTATCGATGGCAGAATTCAAACATCTGCCCACGCGTGAACAGAATGCGTACATTGCCCAGGCGCGCGCTGGAAAGCTCTCGGCGCCGGCCCAGCAAGAGCCAGTCGTCGCGGGGGTGCAAATGCTGGATCCAGAGACAATCCAGCGCTCGCCATTCAATCGTGACTACTTCGACCAAGGGAAACTCGATGAACTGATTGCCGATGTTCGCGAGCGCGGTGTGTTACAGGCCGGCATCGTTCGGCCGATTCCCCCGAACGGGAAAATTCGCTATGAGATTATTGCTGGCGAGCGGCGGTGGCTGGCGGCGAAAGCGGCTGGTGTGCTCTACCCGGCCACGATCCGGACGGCCGATGATATCGAGACGCTGGAGATCCAGGCGGTGGAGAATTTCCAGCGTGAGGATTTGAATCCCATGGATGAGGCCCTGAAATACGAGCAGCTCCGCGAGGCCTACGAAAAGGAGGGGCATACGAAAACGGCCGCTTTGGAACGGATCTGCGATCGTATGAACAAAGCGAAAGCGACCGTGTATGAGCGGCTGTCACTGCTCAAGCTGCCGAGCAACGTACGCGTGCTGGTTCAGCGCGGGTTATTACCAGCGAGCCATGCGGCATTGCTGACGAAGCTCAACGAATCGGTCACCGTACTACGATTGACCGATGAAATTGTTAAAGCGAAAGGAGAGGAAGCGGAGGGGGGAATTCTATCGTTCAGAGCGACCAAAGTCTTGGTGGCATACGAGGAGAAGCGGGAAGCGAATTTGAAAAAATACGCGGAAAAGGAAAAGGAGTTTCGCGAGAAGGGGCTTCGAGTTTTGGGTGCGAAGGAAAACGCACAGCATATAAAAAGCCGTCCGGGTATGGAGCACTGGTGGCTCGAGGGGGAGAAATATATTAAGCCGGATGAGTCTTGTTATATCGGAAATAGCTATCAGGGAGCTTATAGCAAGGTGTGGAAGAAAGCTCCGGCTGTAATCCTCGGGCAGACGCCAGACGGAAGGGCGGTATCGATCTATTTGAAAACCGAGGCTGACGAGGCAGCGAAAGCGAACATGAAGTCGCAGCCAGGTGGACGTTCATCCAGCGGGCGATCGCAGAAGGACATTGATGAAGACCGGGCCCATCGACGTCGGAAAGTGGAATATGCCCAAGTGACTGGGCAAATCGTAACAAAAGTAGAGTGTGAATTGGACAGCCTGCAATTTTGGCAGATCTTCGCGAAAACTTTGATCAAACGATATCGGAGCGAACCGATTACGCGTATTGCAAAGCGCCGCGGTGATATAAAGCAGGCAGAGGCCTATGAGTGGGTGAAGAAGCAGATGGTGAACATGAGTGTAGGCGAACTGCGTGGGCTGTGCTTGGAGCTCCTATTGCAAGACTGCGCTCCTGGAACGTATATGGGCGACTGGCATGTCGATGCGAAGGCGATCGCGGATTTTTGCAAAGTGTCATTGCCGGCATGGAAGGACGAAGTCCAGACGTCTGGAAAGGCTGCAAGCTAATCCAGTTCCGAGAGAATTATGATGGGCTACTATATACTCAACGACGCTGGCGAACCCGTTGCCGAGGCTGATCTGATGAAGTGGGCAAAATCATTTGAATCTGCCAATAGGTCCGTATGCAATGAGTGGGTAGGCGATAGCTGGGTATCCACCGTATTCCTCGGTTTGGATCATTCATTTGGTGGACCAGCGCCAATCCTATGGGAAACGCTGGTATTCTATGGGCGCTGTAATGGAGAGATGGAGCGCTGCGCTGGCTCGCGTGAGCAGGCCTTGGCGATGCACAGTCAGATGGTCGCACGCGTTGCAGCGGTTGAGAATACGAATGTAACACAATGATAAAACAATCTTTCATATCTGCGAAAGAATGCGTGCCTGTTTTCTCAATCTTGGGGATTCTCAAATTTGCGGGTCCTTCCGGGGCTCCGGGGTCACGCGGGTTCCGAAGCCCTATCGTTTCGCTAGATGTAAAATTCGCGCCATGCTCCACCACTACTGCCATTTTACTCTAGGAATTTCCTTTTTTGGTTGAGCATCGGTGACAGTCGGGTAGGGGAGCAATGTCGTTGCTCTCCATTTCCCAAATTGCCGCGCTGACGGGCAAGGATCGCCGCACCGTCTCCAAAGCGATCGAACATCTCGACTACCAGGAGGGCGAAAAGCGCGAGCACTGGTATCAATCCGAGGACGCCCTTGCCGCCGTATTTCTCGGGGGTGATGTCTGTAGCCTGGATGCTGCCCGGGCCGAACAGGCGAAGGAGGCCGCGCTCCTCAGTCGCGTGCGTCGGGAGGAAATCCAGCGCACGCGCATCCCGATCGAGCTCGTCGAAGCGCTCTGGGACGGCGTCATCCAAGGTTTCAGCGCGACGCTAAAAGCCTCTCGCGGAAAAACCCTCAACGTCGCGAAAATCAACGAGCTGATCAGCCAGCTGCGCGACACCAAGCTTCCCGTCAAATGGTAGTCTCGCTGATAGAAGAAAACGCGGCCGGCGTCTCCCTCGAGCAAGAGGCCATCGTTGCCCTGCTCGAAAGCATCCGGAGACGAAATCTAACGCCCATCTCCATCATGACCGAGCGGGAGTGGGCCGAATCCGTCCGGCGCATGCCCGATGCCCACGGCGCCACGCGCCCCTTCAGTTTCGCCTACGCGCCCTATCAGCTCGAGCCCTATACCGAGATTTTCAATCCGCGAAATATCGAGATCGATATGCAGATGTTCTCGCGGGGCGGGAAATCCGAGATCGTGCAGAATGCCATCGGTTTTACCATCGAGCACCAACCCTGCCGGATCGGCGTCATGTGGCCCGTCGAGGGGGACGGCAAGCTCTGGAGCAAAGATGATTTCATGGGCTCCCTGGTCGAGCCGACCGCCAGTCTGTCCGCACTGATCGAGAACTCCTACGGCCAGCGCAAGAGCAAGAGCACCCTTCTCCACAAGCAATTCCCGGGTGGCCTGCTGCAAATCCTCGGCGCAAATGCACCTGGCCGCATGCGCCGCATGAAAGCGCGCTTTCTCTACGCCGACGAAATTGACGCCATCATCGAGATCAGCAGCGATGAAGGCGATCAGCTTAAAATCTTCGCCAAGCGTGGCTCCGAGTTTCCCGATTGCATTCAGGTCTATTGCAGTTACCCCAGCCTGCGCGGCCGCAGTCGCATTGAATCGAAGCTGCTCGAAAGCGACCTCCGCCAGTGGTTCGTCACCTGTCCCGAATGCGGCGGTGAACCCTTCATTATGTCTCGCACCGGCCTCGATCCGTTCAACGACGGCTTCAAGCGCTCGCGGATCCTCTACGATCGGGAAAAACCTCAGCTTGCGCGCCTGGAATGCCCTTGCTGCCAGGCCCAGCTCACCGATGCGCAGCGGTATGCCATGATGATGGGAGGGGACCCGAAAAATCCCCGCTACGATCTCTGGAAAGCGACGCGCGAATTTCGCGGCCGTGCCGGCTTCCATGCCGGATCGCTCCTCTGGCCGCACCAGGTCGATTCCACGAAATATCCTGGTGGCTATCTGGAAATTCTCGCCCGCAAGGAGATCGAGGTTGAGACCAGCGAGAATCCCGAGCGGGCCCGGCGCGTCCTCGTCAATGCCGACGATGCCGAGACTTATCAGGCCGCGAGCGATATCAAACCCGAGCATTCGAAACTCTTCCTGCGCCGCGAGGAATACGATCCGAAACAGATGCTCCCGACCGGGGTCCTGCATATCGTCTTCTTCGTTGACGTGCAGCACGATCGCCTCGAGCTCTTCATCCAGGGCTTTGGTGAAAACCAGCAGGTCTGGGATCTCGATTACCAGGTGCTCAGTGGTTCCCCGTTGGTCAAGCCCGATGAAGGCGTCTGGGCCGAGCTCGACCGCATTCTTCTCACCACCACTTATCCGCACCCCAGCGGCCGGATCCTGCGCATCGCCGGCGGCCTGGTCGATTGCGGCAATTGGTCCGATCACGTGCACGACTTCACCCGTCCACGCGGCCGGCGGAAGATCTACAGCTCCCGCGGGTCCACTCAGCTCGCCAAGCCGCTTGTCGAAAGACGGCCGCGCAAGGAGGGAAAACACGGGACCCGCGTCTGGCACATGGGAACCCACCTCGCGAAGGACATCATTTATCAGCGCCTCGCCCAGGACAATCGCGAGAGCACGGGCTATCGGCACACACCAAAGCTCGGCCAGTTCTCCGAGCATTATTTTCGCATGCTCACCGCGGAAAACAGCGAGGACCGCCTGGCGAAGGATGGCGAATGGTATAAATGGTTCGGCTGCGAAAATGGCGTCCGCAACGAATCGCTCGACGGGGCGGTCGGCTGCATGGCGGCCGAGAAAATCACTCGGCCAAACTATGCCAAGCTCGCGAAGGAATTTTCTGTTCCAATTAAAGCCGAAAAGGGCACCCCTATAGCACAGCGCCAGAAGCCCAAGCCTGTTCTAAAATCTCCGTCCACGGGCGGATTTGTGAACAAGGGCGTCCGGACCATGACCGGCGGCTTCGTAAAGAAGTGGAAAATCTAAAGCTCACCTGCTAGGGAATTGACCATGCAGAAGGGCGAATCGATTTATCAGATCAAACGAGGCGATATGACCTTGCGGGTCTATCGATTTGCAGAAGCAACTTTGGCTGCCGTATTTGAATTGCCAGGCTCGTTGCCCGATTCGCTTCCCAATCCAGGCGAGGTAAAGAAGTGGCTTGCCAGAGCGGGATGCGAGCCCTCCGCGAATGTGATGTCTGGGCCTCGTGGGTGGCTGCTCACCACGAATGTTGTTCGCCTGGAAGCGTTGCAAGCGACCGAGCTCACCAGATTGGGCGAACTGCTCTTGGCCCCTGCTCAGTAAGATTTTCCAGACACTGTCTGGAAAATGTTTCGCGTCCTTTCGCTGGCCTCTAATTGACTCCCTATCCCACTCGGTAACCGAAGCATCGGTCAGGTCGCAAGGTCCCGTCGCATCGCGTCGCACCTTCGGCCTGGCCGAGCCCGGTGCAGGGCAGGGGACTTGCGCTATGTGCTAAACTATTCATCCGTGGACCGTCCTCTCTCGCGAAAAGAAATCTGCGCGGCGCGCGGAATTGATCGAATCACGCTCTGGCGCTGGGAGCGCGAGGGACTTCGCATCATCGGCGGAAGGGCGTCAATAGAGGCTGTGCTGGCTTTTCTCGCCGCTCGCGATGAACAGCGTCGGCTGAAACATAAGGCGGATGCCTCATGTAACAAAATGCAACATCTTGCAACGTAGCGGATATTATCATTCGGGGTTTGACTTGGCGTATCGCTCGCCATGCACGCCCTAAACGCTTCGCTTCCCACCATCTTTGCCGGCATGAAGCCGGTAGTTCAGCAAACTCTGCACGGCCGGGAATATTTCAAATTTCCCAACGGCCAGATCCGTCGCCAGATCGGCGAGGGACACTCCCGGCTTGAGCGAAAGGCGCGCCGCCACATCATCCGGAAGCGTCGTAACCAAGTCGAAGCAAAGCCTCCGGTTCCGGTCGGCAAGGTCGCCGCCTGGATGCTCACCCGGTTTTTTCAATCTCTTTCCCCTGCATCATCGTCCCATGAGTCCTAACGATCCCGTCTCCTCCGAGAAACGTCCAGCCCCCTCCACCAAACGTGGCGGCGGAAAACCGGCCAAAGGTATTTTCATCGCCCCGCCCTCCCATGGCATGCAGGTCCGGCTCGCTCCCGCCGGAAAGCATACTCAGGGCCAGTGTAAGCCAGGACGCCATGCCGAGATTCGCCAGCGCGCGCTTCGAAAAGCCGCCTGCATCGCCGAGAGCCAGCGCCAGGGCAACGAGATCGCCAAGCAGAGAGCTGATGATCGCTCTTTCAAGCGCTGGTTCGAGCGACATGAGAAGCAAATTTACGTCGATTGGCTGGCCGCATTGAGCCCAGAGGAGCGGGCGCTGGCCAAGGCGAATAAGCTCGATAAACCCATGCCGGAGGGAGGCTTTATCGCCCCGGGTAAGAGCGAGGATGCTCTCGACTCCGTCGATCAGGAAATGGTTCCCCACGCCATGCACTGTGGCACCCACAATGGGCGGCCGATCTACCGAACCGAAAACGAAGCGATCGAGGAAATGGAGCCCGAGGATTCCAATATCGAAATCGCGCAACTCTCGAATGCGCAGATCTCCGATGCGACCGAGGATTTCGAGATCGCGCTGCGGTGGGCACTCCAAACCGGGAATTTGGTCGATCTCGGTCGTCGAAGTATCGTCATCATCGCCGGTATGTATCCGAAGCTCGCCGGCGGCCTCGAGGTCGATCCCGATCTCGCCCGGGAATTTCTTTCGGCCTACGGTGATTTCCGTTTCAGTGAAACGTTGGAGCGCCTGCAGGAGACTGGTGAGATCTACAAACGCGTCCTGGAATGGATGCGGCGCGGCACTTCGCTCTCCGGCCTCGGCGAACGCCTCCAGCTCATCGCCTACAAGCTGCGGCCCGATCTCATCGATGCCAAGACCCAGGCCAAGCTCGGCGAGCCCACCAATAAAACGCGCCAGGCGGTGAACAAGCCTGCCAATTGCCTGCGCGATACCTTCGCCGGCCTCCTCGCCCTCTGCGAGCGCGGGGATGACACCCGACTTCGTTGCCAGCAAGCCCAACTCCAGCCCGCATAAACCGCCATGTTGAGAAAAATCCGCTCCTTCTTCCGTCGCCGTCGCTCCGTCGCCGGCATCACCTCCGATCTGAACCGGATCGTCACCGACCTGCAGTCGCACCACGCTGAGATGACTTCTCGAGTTCAGCTCACCGCGAAAAAGGCCCTCGCCGCCGAAGCTGCCCATCAGCGGAAGCTCGATCGCCTCTCGCGTCGGCAAACCAAACTTCAGACTGAAGCCACCAAAGCCCTGGCGATCAGTCACAACATCGCTGGGCTTCTCAACGCTTAACGCCATGTTCAAATTCGCGCTTCCCTTGTTGCTGGTGATCTTCGTCACGTTAAAGATCCTTCACTTTATTACCTGGAGCTGGTGGCTCGTCTTGCTGCCGCTCTTCATCTGGATCACGTGGATCCCCGTCTTCTTCATCATCGCATTCTGTGCTTTGATCCTGAAGGAAATCGCGAAAGGGACATGAGCAACCTCGCACCCACGCAATCCAATCTAGTCCAGCTCGCGCGGTCGCAGGCCGATGCGCTGATCGCGGCAGAGAAGCAGATCAACGACGATCTCCAGGCCCTGTGCGCACGGCTCTGGGAGCTGGGAAAAACCCTCTCGGAGCTCAAAGACATCGTCTCGCACGGGAACTGGATCATCTTCGTCTCCGCGAATTTCCCCCAGCTCGGTAAAGAGGAAAAGACGCGGGTCAATCGTGCGGCGGATGCGAAGGCATTCTTCGAGGCAAATCCCAAATTCCCCGATATCGGGGAATTTACCGTCGAGAGCATCCGCAAGTGCGTCTTCCACCTTGCTCCCGAAAAGGAACGCCCCAATCTGCCTGGCGATCAGCCCGTCGCACCCCACATTCACCAGCTTACTTTCATCAACAATTTTGAGAAGTGGTACCGGCAGACCCAAATCGGACTCATCAAGCGGCCGCCTGTCGAGGAACTGCAGCGCGATCTCGCCCCTGTCGCCGATCGCCTCATCGAGCTCTGCGGTGCCGACTGGCTGAAAGAGCGCCTAAAATGAGCCTTCTCTTCCAATCTGCGTAAATCTGCGAAATCTGTGGATAAGTCCCCCTCTTTGACACTGCCGCGCCTGCGGCATGCTTGATTCCGAACCACAGATTTTCACCGCCGGCGAGACGCTCGCCTGGTCCCGTTCGATTCCCGGCTACCCCGCCTCGAGCTACACGCTGAAATATGCTTTCCAGGCGTCTGGAAACCCCCTCATCGAGATTACCGCACAGTCGGACGGGGATGATTTTGCAGTCAATGTCGGCGCCGCCACGACGGCCAATTACGCGCCCGGCGTTTATGCCTGGGCTGCTTATGTTGAGGATGGTACCGGCGGCCGCAACGTGGTCGGCCGTGGCACGATTTCCATTCTCCCATCTCCGCTGCAGGCCTTCGGGAGCACCCATGCCACTCGCACGCTGGCCTTGATTGAAGCGGCCATCGAAGGCCGTATCCCGAATGGCCTCGAGACGACCAATATCAACGGTCAGGAATTGCAGCGCATTCCGGTTCGGGATCTCGTCAGTCTCCGCGACCGCTACCGGCGCGAGGTGAAATCTGAATCGACCCTGCGGCGCCCGGTTCTCGGCATCCGCTTCGTGAATCCCCGATGAAAACGATCAAAGCTGCCCGTTCTCGCACCGGAGTTACGTTCGTTCGTCAGGCTGATGGTTCATTTCTTAAGAGTGCGCCTCAGCAGGCCGTGAAAACATACGATGCCGGCATGTTCAACCGGCTCACTGGCGACTGGAAGGTCAACCGACTCAGCGCCGATGCGGAGATGCAGGGGAAGATCGAGATCATCCGGAGCCGCTCCCGTGATCACGAGCAAAACGATCCCTACGCCGAAAATTTCCTCAAGCTTAGGGAAAACAACGTGGTCGGGCATGATGGATTCACTCTGCAAATGAAGGTCAAGCTCTCTGAGGAGCTCGACCCTGCCACCGGCGAGATCATGGTCGAGCTTGATACCGTCTCGAATCTGGCCATCGAACGTGCCTGGCGTCGCTTCTGCCAGCGGAAGAATTTCCTCGTGACGCGCGATCTACATGCGATCGAGGCCTGCAAGCTCATTGAGCGAACGCTCAATCGCGACGGCGATCTCTTGATTCGTAAAATCAAGGGTGCCCCGAATGAGTTCGGCTTCGGCCTGGAACTACTCGAGGCGGATTATCTGGATGATCGCTTCATCGACTTCCGAGGCGTCCCTTGCGATTGCCCCAATCAGCTCACGCTTCCCAATGGCCAGCCCTTTCCCTATTGCCAGACCGGTCAGCATGAGGTCCGCATGGGCGTCGAGCTCCATGGCGACTGGAAATTCCCTGTTGCTTACTGGCTGCTCGCCAATCATCCGGGCGACTATTTCTTTGGAAACCAATATTCGACAAAGCGGATTCGCGTCCCCGTCGATGAAGTGATTCATCCCTACGTCCACAAGCGGATCGGGCAGACGCGTGGCTTGCCAGCCACGATCGCTGCGATGCTGCGCCTGCAGATGATTGGCGGGATGGACGAGGCCGCACTGGTAGCCGCGCGTGCAGGTGCTCAGAAAATGGGCGTCATTACCAAGACCATTCCCGATGATTTCCAGGCCGATGAGGACTATCTGAATGGCACGTTGGAACGCACCATCGAGGGATCACCGGGGGAATTCCTCGAATTGCCGATGGGCTTCGATGTGAAGTCGATCGACTGGAAGAATCCCGACAATGCCTATGCTCCGTTCCAAAAGACGCAGCTCCGTGGCGCGGCGATGGGCATGGGCGTCAGTTATCACTCGCTCGCCGGCGACCTGGAGAGCGTGAACTTCAGCAGCGGTCGCCTCGGGGAGATGGAGCAGCGGGAAGGCTTCCGTGGCGGTCAGTCGTCTTTTATCCGCGATGTGTTGTTGCAGATCTTCCCGGATTTCCTCGAGGCAGCCATGCTCTCTGGCCTGGTCGATTTGCCCTTCAGTCGATTTGACGAATTCACCGACGAGGAAAACATCTGCTTTAGTGGTCGTGGATTCCCATTCTACGATCCGACCAAAGATATCGCTGCTGCCCAGGAGGCCGTCGATCTTGGCGTCACTACGCGAGCGCAGATCTGCGCGGAAAATGGCCGCGACTTCGAACAGGTTACTACCGAGCTTGGCCGTGAGGAGCGACTCCGCACTTCCGCGGGCCTCGTGCAGACGCTCGCGCCTGGCGATACCACCGTGCAGGGCGATCCCAGCTCAGAAGGCGATCGCATGCCGAATGACGACCAGAATGCGACCAAGGGTTTTGCTGATCAACCTCGCGACGATCAAGGCCGCTGGATCTCGGGAGGGGGGCCAGTCGGCAAGGAAGGAAACTGGAAATCACTGGGACTGGCCTCGGCCGAGAATCTTCCCGCGATTGCCCGACCAAGGACCATTAGCACAAAAGATGCACTCAAACAGCTCTCCAGGCCCTATGCGAAAGAGGATCCCATGGGCAACATTGTCGGGTTCGGTTCGCGATTGAAGGAGCATTTGAAAATGCACGTACGCGAAGGTCACCGAGCCCGGCCGGAATTTCTGCCGCACATGGAGGCGGCCGTCGAGAATCCCGCTGAAATCTGGTCGGAGAATACCGATCAGGGTCCGCGGATTCGTCACATCACCTCATTCAAAGCTGCCGACGGAACGCGTAGCTTCGCAGTCATCTCGCACCAGACCGGAGAAACCCGGGCCGACATTATTTCCGGCACGCCGAAAACACATCCCGGGATCAATAAGATGCGAAAGGGGAAATTGCTTTATATCCGACCGGAGAAAAATCAGGAGTAGAACGGGGCAGCCGTTCCTCCTGGTCCGCCGCGCCTGGAGCCGCTGCCGGCAGTCGCGGGGATTGGAAACAGAGTAATCCAGAGTCGTCAGATTGACAATGCCTTTCACGGCATGCCTGCCGATCCCGAAGAGTTTTCCAGCAATACCCTAGTTTTTGAAGGCGAGCCGCTTAAGGCGCTCAACGAAGAGGGGGGCAAAGTCACCGTCGGCGCGTATGCCGTCCGATTTTCCGACGCGAGCGAGCCGGATCTGACCGGCGATTATTTTACCAAGTCCACCGACTTCGGTCCGAATTGTGGCAACGGCGTCGCCGCGATGTTCAATCACGGCCTCCCGCTCGCGAAGGGAGTCAAGGCACTCGATGAGGTCGCCGACATGACCTTCGGCCCGATCAAGACGACGAAGGACGATGTTGGGATCTTCGTTCAGCACACGCTCGACACTTCCGACAAATATCAAAAAGCGATCGCGGACCTCTGCGCGAAAGGAAAGCTCAAATGGTCCAGTGGCACGGCTTCGCACATGATGCGCAAGAGCAAGGATGGCCAGATCAAGCGCTGGCATATCGCGGAAGTCTCCTACACGCCCAAGCCAGCCGAACCGCGGCTGCCGACCATCGCCCCGCTCAAATCCATTGATGCCGGTCTCGCCTCCGAGATCGCGAAAGCCTTCGGCGTTGACACCCCGCAGGAACCCGAACCTGCGCAATCCGCACCACCCACGAAATCAACCATCAAAGTTATGCCCGCTCTCACCGCCGAACAGGAAGCCGAAAACAAAAAGACTCTGCTTGAGGCCGAGCATAAGGAGATGCGGGCCGTCGGCGCGCACTTCAAATGCGCCGAGGTTGCGGAAGACTTCATCTTCCTGGGCAAGAGCCTCGAAGATCTCCGCGTCCACGTGGCGGAGAATGTAGTGAAGGCTCGCCCGGTCATTACCGATCCAAAGCTCGGCATGGACAAGAAGGATCGTAAGGAATGGAAATTCCTGAAGGCGGTTCGTGAAATCGCCGCTGCTGGCTTCAATCCGAATGCGCTCTCTGGCGTGGAACGCGCGGCCAGCGATGAGACCGCTAAACTCCTGAAGATGACGCCGCGTGGTTTCTTTATCCCGCACGACATTGTCATGTCCAGCATGGCCGAGGACAATGATCTCGGTGCGCTCGCGGTCAAGGCGCTCATTGAACAGGCCAATAGCGTTAAGACGCTCAACCACACCTCTTTCGCCTCTGGTGGTGCCCTCGTCGGCACGCAGCTCCTCACGGGCTCGATGATCGAGTTGCTCCGTAACAAGCCGCTCGTCTCCCAGATGGGTGCTCGCACCCTCACCGGTCTGGTCGGCAATGTCGCGATTCCCCGCCTCAATGGTGGTGCGACGACTTATTGGGTCAGCGAATCGGGCAATATCACTTCGAGCGATGCTTCCTTTGGTCAGCTCGGCCTCACGCCGAAAAAGCTGGCCGCTCGCACCGGCTATACCAAGGAACTGCTCAGTCAGACCGATATGTCGGTCGAGGCGCTCTGCCGCGACGATCTCACCACCGTCCTCGGCCTCGCCAAGGATCTGGCCGCGCTCAATGGTACCGGCGGCGCTCAGCCTCTCGGTATCATCAACCAGCCGACGGGTCTCAATAGCTCCACTTTTGGTGGTACGGCCACGCGATTCAAGGCGATCGACTTCCAGAAACAGGTTGCGATCGATAACGCCTCGCGCGGTGCGCTCGCTTATCTCACCACGCCGAATGTATCGGCCACGTGGATGGGCATCCCCGAGGTCCCGAACTATCCGACCTGGTTGTGGCAGGGCAACATCGATCAGGGCACCGTGGTGGGCCGTCCGGCCTACAGCACCAACCAAGTGCCGAACGACAAGGTCATCTACGGCAATTGGAACGATCTGATCCTCGCGGATTGGGCCGGCATCGATGTCGTGGTGAATCCTTACACCAACGATGCGACGGGCGTGATCACGATCACGATCTTCCTGCTCACCGACGTCGGTGTCCGTCAGGTGGTCAGCTTCTGCGTCAGCACCGATTCCGGCGCTCAGTAACCGAACCCTTCACCCACGAATCAGCAACCTATGCCATTCATTAAAATCACGCGGGCCACTTTCCTGAGCGGCGAGCCCGCCGCCGTCGGCGATACCTTCGAGGTGGACGAACACACGGCCGCGCAAACGGTGGCCTGTAATAAGGGCGTGATCGTCGAGTCACCCGCGCCGGTGGAACCTCCGAAACCGAAGGTAAAGAAAGTCGAATCCGAGAAGCCCAAAGCTGAATAACCTATGAATCTTTCCGATCTTAATCTTCTCACCGCCGCGCCGCTCAGTCGGCCTGCGACCAATACCGCAACCGTCACCGGTTCCGGCTTCGACCTGCAGCCCTACGAAGGTGTGCTCAAGGTCGTGCAGGAAGTCGGCACCGTTTCCGGCACCACGCCCACTCTGGATGGCAAAATCCAGGATAGTGCGGACAATTCGACTTTCGCCGATGTGAGCGGCCTCGCCTTTACCGAGGTGACCGCGAGCAACAACTCCCAATCGCTGCAGGTCGATACCCGTTCGGTGCGTCGTTACATCCGCTTTGTCGGCACCATCGGTGGGACTACGCCGAGCTTTGCTATGGCTGTCGAGATCTTCGGCGGCAAAAAGCGGCTCGGCTCGCTGTAAGCATTTTCAATCAAACCATTAGCTGCCTCCTTGGATGATCCCGCGATGGGCTCCGGGGAGGCAGGCCAATTTCCAACCGCGGGGATAGCATAACTGGCCAATGCGTGTGCCGTGAGGTGCAAGATCGTCGGTTCGAGCCCGGACCCCGCAACCATTTCCAGATCTATGGCCAAAGCCGCTCCTGCCAATCCGAGCCCACATGTCGCCGAAGGTTATCGCCTTCGGGCGGAACGCGATCTGCTCATGGCGCGGCGAGAGGCGATTCTGAAAAGATTCGACGCGAAGATCGAGTCGATCGATGCCCAGCTCACTGAGCTCGAGAAACAACTCATCGCCGTCGGCCCGGGCCGCTATACCGATGGCGAGAACCAGTTCGCCTCCGTCATTCCCGAGGTGCCCAAGATGATGGGCCCGGATACCTTCGATCTGCGGAGCAAGGAAGACGAGGACCGCGCCCGCGAGCTCGCTGGCGAGGATTTTGGAAAGCTCTTCGACCGGCACGTCTATTTCACGCCCAAGGAAGATTTTCGCGGCCGTTGCCTGGGCGCTCTCACCACCGCTAAAGCAGGCAAGCTGATCACGCTTTGCCTGATCCCAGGACAGGAAACCGGAGGCCGACGCGCTCACGTGCGCTGGAAATAGCCGATGGCCAGCATTCGCGCAGAGATGGCCGCCGACCTCGCCGTGGCGATTGCGCTCTATGGCGAGACCTTCGAATGGAACGGCACGGAGTATGATTGTGTGCGGCGCGACAAGCCCACCGCCCAGGATCTCGCGATCGGCGGTTTTGTGGATGGGGTGGAAGCGGCCATCGTCGTCGCAAAATCGGCCTTCCCGGGTTATACAGATGGCGATTTTCCCCAGATCGGCGATCTGGTGAACGACAGTGCGCATATCATTCACATGATGAATGGCCACAAGGATCCCGCCGCCTTGCAGCTGGTCCTCTATATCGGATCGGTGGATTCCACCCATGAATGATCCGCTGCAGATGTCGATCGCGCAGCGCCTGGCGTTTGCGACGGTGGACTTCATCAATCGTCCGATCGTGGGGAATGCCCCGTTGGAAACCGCACGCCTGGTCGTGGCTGGCCTGGTGAAAAAGCAGCGCGACGAAAACGGGCCGATTACCCCGGAGGCGGATCGGCAAAAGAAACTGCGGCTCATCCTCGATGTGCGCGATGAAGGGCGCACCAAGGCTTATACCGCAATCCGGAATCTCCGCCTCGAGCTCACGATTCAAGGGAATTCCCAGGTCCCGGCCGGGAGTGCCGATGCCTGCACGGCCGCCTGTGGGGCGATGGAAAAGCTGCTGGATGAATCGAACCTGTTCGCCGCCCTGGATTCGCCCGTGCGCCTGGTGCGCGTGATGTTGGCCGTCCGCCCGACGGGTTTCTCGTTTACGACCGACGGTAACATCCGGAAGCAGACCTACAGCATCGATCTGAAAGCCATCCGGGCCGAACTCACTACGGATTATCAATCCTAGTTGCTGCCGTTGACAGGGCGCGCTGGCCTATATGGCCGCTGGCGATCCCATCCTCATCAATCTTGCTTCCGCGATATTCCTGCTCACTGCGGAAACCGGCGTAATCATCCAGACCAGCGACCGCGACGTCGATTCGAAGATGAAGGAAGTCTTCGACCAGTCGAAGGGCTACGTCATCGGCTACGTCTTCTACGACTTCAAGGCGGTGCAGACCTTCAGCGCGATTGTGAACGGCACGACCGGCCTGCCGATCGCTGCTCCCGGCGTGGCGCTTACCCTGGCCAACAGCCTTGGCATCGGCACCGCGCAAAACGGCGTCGCCACCGGCGGCCTTTACACGACTTCGGTGCGCATCAGCCACCAGGGCGAAGATCTCCGCTCCATCTCCGGCTCCGTCATCCAGCGCGCCGGCGTCACCTAATCTCTTATGGCCGACCATCCTTTCATCGCAGAGTACGACACCATTCAGGCACGCCTCAAAGCGGCCGAGAAAAATCCGGCGCAGAAGGAGACGCTTTCCCGCCAGTTCGGCGAACGCCTCTTGCATCTCGAATCCCATCCGGCCGTCAAAGCGGCCCTCGATGCCCGCAAGAGCGAGCCGCCCAAAGTCGATCCGCCCCCGAAGGCGTAGCGCTCACGACGCTTCCGTTCCACACATTCACACATCCAGATATGTCCAATCCTTATTCCGACAACGCGGCCCTGCTCGAGCATTTTGAGAGCCGAATTCCCAAGACCGGCGGTGAAAAGCTGGTCAAAACGCCGCCGCTTGCCCATGTCCCGATTCGGGATACGGAAACGGCCGCCTGCATTGCCACGCTCGGCATTCTCTATCGCACGCCCGGGCCTTATACCGACCACGTCGAGCTCGATGCGAACGGGAACGAAGTGTCGCGCGTCAAATACTGGTGGCTGGCCGCCAGCTCGGGCAACGATGACCAGGCGCACAAGACGGAGGAAATTCTCGCTGCCTGGGATCATCGCGAGCGCTTTGAGAGCGACTTCCCCGATCATCCGCTCGTCCACATGCGCCGCGCGCTCGATGCCCGGGAATACTGGCTCGATGTGATCCATGGCCGCCGCGCACTCGCCCGGGAAGGGTCCGGGAATGCTTATGCCACTGGCTCCCTGCGCGAGGCCAGTGTCTTGAAAGCCGCGGGATTCGTACCGATCGCCCTGGTCAACCGGCATTTCCTTTTCCAGCCCACCCATCTCTTCCGGCCCGCGCATGATGTGCTGCTCAATTCGCACTCACTGGAGATGAATGCGCCGGAACAGTGGTGCCGCCGCGTCCTGCATATCCTGGATGAAATGCTGAAGATTGTCCGGGCCAGCTCCGTGATCATCGCCGAACCGCACGACGATCAGATCCTGCTCCTCACTGCGGATTCCACCAAAAAGACCCGCGACAAATTCCACCGCCAGCTCGTATGAAATCACTCCAGACCGAAGAAGAAATTCAGGCCGCCCTCGCCGGCGAAGCCATCAAAGGCCCGCGTTTCTGGCAGGGGGCCGAGCTCGCGCCACTCACCCGCGGCTTGCGGGATCTCCGCAACAAGGTGATTGCGCCCGACGATACCGCAACCTTTCACGATGTGACGCTGCTTTACCTGCTGCGCGAGGCCCACGATCCAGACGCTTCCAGGCGTCTGGAAAAACGCCGGAAACTGCTCATCGATACTGATGATGTCCCGACCTTCCGCGCTTCCATGAGCTTGCTTCTGGATGAGATCGAGAGCATCGAGGGCCTGGAGGAAGTCAGCCGGCTTGCCAGGGAAATCCTTGGCCTGGTGGAACTCGCCCAGGTGGTGCAGGCCGAAAAAAAAAGCGACGCCGGGGACCCCGCGGCGCCGAACCTGACGACGATGCCTTCAACGTCTGGATCCTCGCGGAAAAAACGGGGTGGAGCGCCGACTACATCCGCTGGGAGCTGAGCCTGGTCGAGACGCTGCGCTACCACCACTGCGATCTCTGGCTGAAGGGGGATCGTCTGCGCCGTCCCCACTCCAGGGCCGCCGCCCCACTCCGGGAGAATTTTGACAGGGTCGCCGCTAAATATGCCCGTTGGAGTCACGCTTAACATTTCCTCGAACCGGGGACAGTATCAGCGCGCGTTCGAAAAATACGCGAGCTGGTACACCGATGCGCATCCGGAGGCGAATCTCTCGGCCTTGTTTGAAGACCAGTCCCGCAAGCTCGCGGTGGAACTATACAACCAGACCGCCGAGATCGCGCCCAGCGTGGAAAAGCTCGAGGCCGATATCAAGCGCCAGGGCTGGCGCATTCCCGCCTGGTTTCGCGGCAGCCGTTCCCGGATCGGTCGTGGCGTCCCCGCGATGTGGCTCGGGACCGCCTTCGACCGTCAGCCCAAGCCGTTCAAGGGTCGGGGCGCGAAGGCGAAGAACGAAGCCGCCCGTGAGGCATGGATGGCACAAAAGCCCACCCTCGCGCAAATGGAGGCCTTCGTATTGAAGATGCGCTCCGCCGCCCGGCTTTATCTCGCCAGCGGCTGGCTCGGCGCGGTGGTCCGTCTCGGTGGCAGCGTCAAAAGCACCAGCGGCCAGGTCGATCCGGCGCGTGGCGGCGCGGAGATCACCCGGGGACAGGGCATTTCGAAAGTGACGATCTGGAACCGCACCGACGGAATTGTGACCATGGATTTGAAAAAGCAGTTCGTAGAGAAGGCGCTCACTGTGCGTGCGGCTGACATGCTCGTGTACGTGCGGCGGAAAATGGATGAGGCGGCGATGAAATACCTGAGGGCCGCGTAATGAGCGAAGAACTCCGCACCTCATTTACCTGGGATGTTACCGGCGTGGAGCAGGGGGAAACCCGCATTGAAAAGGCGTTTAGTCGGCTCGATGTTGCCGAGCAAAAGGCTGTCACGGCCCAGCAGGCGCGTGCCGCTCAGGCGGCACGGATCCAGCAGCGCGCCCAGGAGAAGCAGATTGCCGATCAGCAGCGCCAGTTTCTCAACAACGCCCGCGCGATCGAGGCAATGGAGAAGGAGGCGGCTGCCCGTCGGGTCAAGATCACCGAGGACGCCTATGCCCGGATGAACAAGGCCGAGCGCGATCGGATGCTGCTCTTGCGCCAGAATATCCGGACCGTCCAGTCGCTGGCACCCTCCGCGCTTTCGCGGGTCACCACGGCCGGCCATGGTGGCGGTGGCCATCATGGGTTGATCGGCGGCAATACCGTTCGGATGCTCGGAGACACGCTCGACCAGACCACCGGCAGCCCGGGCTGGGTGATGCGACTGCGCATGCTCAATCATCTCGGCGCGGCGGCGGGTCGGTTTCTTTTGCCGGGTGCAGCCGCGGCCGCAGTCGGGACGATTGGTTACAAAGCCTATCAAGGCAATGCCCAGGCGGCAGAAGCTTTAGGCGGCTTGCGCGGTGCAATGGGCGAGGGGATGGTCAACGGTTGGCGGACGAATTTGCTGACGAAAGGCCTCGTCTCGATGCTTCCGGCTGCGATGCAGCCGGAGGACGTTGGACCGCGCGCCCAGGCGACCTCCCTGGAAGGCATGCGTGAACAGCGCGGCCAGATTCAAGACGAGGTTGCCAATGTCCAAAAGAATCGCGGCTATTGGCAGACCTATGGCAGCCGTCTGTCCGGCTTTGGCGGTCGGGACAATGTTGCGGAAGGTCTCGATGCCGAGGTCAAAGCCCAGGACCAGCTCCTGCAGCTCGATCAAAAGATTGCCGGAGTCATTAAACAACAGACTGCGATTCGACAGCAGGGCGTGCACGGGAGCGAGCGTGAGGCCGAGCTGGCTCAGCATCGCCTCGATGCCGAGCAAAAGATCGCCGAGCTCCAGGATAAAATGCGCGACGGCAAGATCGGCCTCGCCGAGGGAAATGCCCAGCGCAAACAGATCCTCGCCGAGCAGGGTCTCGATGACTTTACCACCAACCAGCAGTTTCGCGGTCGCGCCATCGACCTGGCTCGCGATCGGCGGATGACGTCCATCCAGGCGTCTGGAAATAATGTGGAGGTCCGAAGCGCCCAGGCGGAATTTCAAGCGGCCGTCGCGGCCCGTCACAATGCTTCCACTGCCGAAGATCGGCGTCAGGCCGATGTCCGCGTCAATCAGAGCCGGCTGGCCCTGCAGCAGGCGCAGCGTTCGCGCGGGAGTCGCCTGGCCGATCTGGATTTTCAGGGCGGAATCGCGAATCTCAGCGGGAGCGCGCAGGACCAAAGTCAAAAGGCCGCCGCGGCGGAAGTCATGCATCAACGGGCGCTCGCGCGTTTTGCCCATACCGACGAGGAAAAGACGGCCGCACAAAACGCCATCGATGCTGCTCTTCACGCGCAGCGCGGAAACACGATGGAGCTCGCTGCCGGTCGCATCGATCGCTCGGCTGCATCGCGGATTTCCGGCAACAACGTCGCGCTTTCCCGCTATCGCCTAAGCCTCAATACGGGCTCGATGGACGACAATATCCGCTTTGCCGCTTCGCAGGCCGGGGAACGTGCGGAGGCGAGGGGAGCGGTCGCCGATGCGCAGATTCGCTATAATGCCGCGCGATCCAAGGCCCAGAGCGAGCTCAAGACCCAGGGCGGCGTGAATGAGGAGACGCTGCAGGCGGCGAAGCAGGCCCAGCAGGAGCTCAACGCCGCGAAACTCGCCCAGCTGGAGACGGAGAAGAAGCTCACCCAGGAGGCGCGGGAGCGTGACCGGCTGCTCAAGACCGAATTGCTGGCGACGCAGAACCAGACCGCAGCCTCGCGTCTGGAGAATTATTCCGGCCGGGGCGATCTCGCCACCGTCTTCCAGGGCCGCGCTGATTCACAGGCTCAAGCCCTGGAACTCGAGCGCAGCGGAAAGCACGGGCAGGCGCAGGAAATTCTCAAGCAGCAACAGCTCCGCGAAGTCGGTATGATCGACGACAAATATCTGAATGCCGACGGCACGCGGAAAAACCCCGGCAAGATCCACGCCGAGGAATTGAAACAGCGCGTAGCCCAGCACCGCCGCGAACGCTTCAATACCCAGCTCGAGCGCAATGGCGGTCTCATGAATGTGCGTCGCGATACCGGTGGCCACCTGCTTGGGGGCACTGATCCGCTGACTCATCAGTATGTGACCGCCCGCGAGCTCGCACAGCGCCAGCACTCTGCCGCCACCCAGGCCGCGAAGGAAAAGGCCGGTGACTCCAAATCGTTCAAAGATATCTGGGACATCCTGGATAAACGCCTGCCCAAATAGCCATGGCCGGAACTTCACCCATTTATACCTCCGCAATCCGGCCTGGTCAGTTCTTTCTCCAGGGCGGCTGGGGTTTTGAGGAAAGCCAGTGGGATTTCGACGAAGGCGTCCGGATATGGCTCACGCACCCGGATACTCCACGATCGCAGTGGCCGAAGAAGGATGCCGCCGATTCGCTGTGCCCGTCGATGTATATCACCGACGTCAGCCCCCGGTATGACGATTCGGGGCTGATCGAGATTACCGCGAAATATCAGGGCCTGGTGAATCCGGGTGCTCCCAAGCGGGCACGGATCATCCCGAATACCGAGGCGCAGATGCTTTCGATCCCGGCGATCGACAGCGGGAAGAAGATCCAGCTCAACGTCGAGGTTCCAGTTCCCACGCTGACGCGCAGTTACCCGACGATCACGGAACCCGATAATTCCGGCGTCGGGTCCACGTCCAGCGAGCCCTTTCTTTATTCGCCGCCGGAATTTTCCATTACCTGGAATCCCGATCCGGACCAGGCCCTGGCCGAGAATTACCTGCGCGGCTGGGTACTGCAATCGCGCACCTGGCAGGACGTGGCCGGGGCGGTCTGGCTCGTGCGCGAATATTACGCTTACTTTTACGGACTCTCGGCATGATCGATTCCCTCCGCAGTCTCAAGCGGGGCAAGGGCGCGTTCTGGGTCACTGGCGAGCTCTGGAACGGCCTCATCGACGCGCTCATTGCCGATCGCGCGGTCCTCAGTCTTTCCTCCGGCAAGGAAACCCCGTCGCCGAGCGGCCGCCAGTTCTTCATCGACCCGGGCAGCGGCAGCACCACGGCCACGCCGCCGTTTACCATGTCGCTCAATGCCAGCACCACGACCGCGAGTTTCACGCTCGGCCTGGTCAATGCCAAGCTGCCGAGTAACATCTTCGCCGGCGTCAGCTATTCCGCCAGCGGAACCCAGTATGTAAAATTGCAGTGTGGGACGGATGGCAAATCGGTCAATGCAGTGACGCTGGTTTGCGATAGCAGCATTCCGGCCGCGATCGGCTCCGCCATGGGCGCGGCGCCGCTCTCCTTCGAGGTGCTGCTTTATGTGATCGTCAACGGCACCGCCTTCCGGGCCTGGAATACCGGCAACGTGATTGCCTCGGTGCAGGAAGCGATCCGCGCCCCCAAGACCAGCACCACGCCGGGTGGACCCGCCTTCGACATCTATTACACCTGGCAGGTGCAGAGCGACTAAGGTCACCGCTTTGACATTCCCGGCTGGAGCATGCTGCAATGGACTGAACTCATCCCGGCGACGGCCTCCGACGTCACGGAATATTCCTCGACGTCGTCGGGGAGCTACAGCGGATTCAGCAGTGTGATTTCGGGCATTCCGGATGAAACCGACACGGGATCCAGCGCCAGCACCACGATTACCAACAGCGCGGCCGGCGACGGCGCGGGAATGACCGCCTATACGCAAAAGGACGGCTTTTATAGTTACGTCGAAACGGGAAGTATCCACACCGAGGACAATCTTGATTCCGGCGACATCACCCATACCGGGCAAACCGTCTATTCTGATTACAACCAGGCCTATACCAACGTCCGTTACTCCGACAGCAACGGGGAATCGGTCACGGGCACTACGACGACGTTTGAATCGACCTTCGCCACGATCAAGCAGACGTCCACCAATCTTACCACCTCCATTTTTGGAGAATACTCGGCCACGACCCATCTCGATCACAGCGCCTGGGTGACGGGGATTACCGGCACCGTCCTCACCAGCATGAGTGGCACTTCGGAGGTCACTTATAATTCCACGACTTCCACGGTTTTTTACAGCACCACGTCCACCACCTTCTCCTCTTCCTCGCTGGGTTCGACCATTGGCACGACGAGCTTCCATACCACGCTTCCCAAGAGCGCCTATTGGGTGCGGACGCTCTATCTCGCAGAGGCGTGCGAGGTGGCTATTCCTACCCGGTTGGCGACGGTGATCAACTTTCGGTGCTCTCCGCGGGCTCCCTCTTCACCTCATTCACTGCACTTACCGTTGTGCCAAGTGTCCAGGCCGTGGAGGTGGAATATACGCTCATAAACACGTCGGCCACCGTCAGCTATTCCACGGCCACGGCCATCCCACCCGATTCGCGGGTGACCTATCACGGGACCACCGGGGACACCGTCCATTCCACCACGGTAACGAATAGTGATCAGCTGCCAATGGGCACCGCGACGGTGGAAGTGACCACGCAGAAGCTGACTACGCTCACTGCGTCCAACGACGACTTCCCGATCAATACCTACGGCGATTCCTTCAACGCACCTGCCACCGTCGCCACCACCATCGGCGCGAGTTGGATCATCACGGCGACCACCACGCTATTTCTCGTGAGTCATCCTGACGGTCGCGGGACCACTACGGACGGAATTACCACGGTGCAAACCTCTTCCAGCTATCCCAACGCGATGGCCAACGGGAGCACGATTGGCAGCCACGAGGATGCGACCAACGTGGAAGAGAGCGATCATACCGATAATGGAATCGACGTGGGTGCAGGCGGCCAGAGCGTTACATATACCTATGGCATCGGATGCAGTTCCGTCTCGCCAGCAGGTTCCCTGGCCACGATCCATTCCGCCCAGGGCGGTGGCTACAAGCTGCCGCCGCACATCGATACCAGCGACAGCGTGGCCGGCCTCTATCTCTCCATCAACCACACCGTTTACCCGGAGATTTATGAGCTCTCCAGGGTGATGGATTTTGGTGGGCAGTCGGTGCTGGTGAGTGGTCAGCACACCGGCAATATCATTGGGAGCGATGGGACTTCTGGCTACAATTTTGCCGCTTCGTGGAGCCAGAACAGTCTTAGCCTCACGGTTCAGAACTGGACCCGTTCCGACACCAGTACGCCGGAGACGGTGGCCGTCGGCAGTTCCATTTCGTTTTCAGATGTCGTCTCGACCTTCAGCGCCCAGCCGATCGGCCTCGCCACCGCGGAAGTGCTCTATGGCTTCCCTCGTGAAGATATCGATCTCCCGTTTATCGCCGGCGGTCATCACCCGCATCATAACGCCGTCGATAGCCTCTATATTACGCCTGGCTTTTACGAGATCACCAATGAAACCGGGACCGCCGCTTCTTTGAAGCAGAGCGACAGCTCTGTCGCGATCGCTACCAACCACGTCAGCGCCATTGCCCCGCGCCTCGCCTTTGCGGCGGAAACCGTCGTGGGCGGCGGCAGCAACGTCATCATCCTGGTCGAAACCCGGAACGAACAACCATGAAGCTCGCCATCACCATCTGCGCCACCAAGAGCTACCAATATGCGCTCGAGGCCCAGGCCCGCTGCCTACAGGCAAATCTCGCCGCCTTTCCCGAGCTGGAAGCGCATCTCATCCTCGTCACTGACGAAAGTCCGGTCGCGGAATATCTTTCTTTCTGCTGCTCGCTCTTTGGTGACCGGGTGCAGGTGCACCATGTATCATTGCGCGTTCAGGATGGGCAGAAAAATTACCAGAGCGGGGCGCAGCTCCTCATCGCGCAGATGCGGACGGCAGCATTCACCAAGGCGATCGCGCTCGGCGTGGATTATTGCTGGTCACTCGACAGCGATGTCCTCCCGCCTTCCAACGCCCTGGCCTGCATGTTGCAGGTCCTCGACTTCGATGGCGGTTACTACGGCATCGCCACCTGCCCCTATCCCTCGCAAGGCGGCGGGGGATTTCTCTTCGGTCGCGGCACCATTACCAAGCAGATCGCCGAGGACGTATATGAGGACGAGCGCGAAATCCCGGACGATCTCAATACGCAAATAAAGGAGCATCGGGAAAAGCTTTCCGCCCTCGCACCAGGCACGCCGCCCGATGAAGAATGGCGGAAGGAGATGAAACGCCTGGAGGATGAAGTGAAGCAATGCAAGCCGCGCGGCAACGTCTTCGAGCTCAACAGCAAGCGCTGGCGGCTGCGGGGCTGGGGCGATGCCGCCTATCCCGCGCTCGGTCGCGGTGCAATCGTTCCGACCGACTGGTGCGGCTTCGGCTGCACATTGATGAGCCGCGAAGCTCTTCTCCGCGCCGATTTCACCGGTTACGAAGGCCAGGGCACCGAAGACCTCTTCATCTGCTGGCATTGCTGGTATCCCGCCGGACTCCGCCTCGCGGCCATTCCGCACTGCCTCTGCCATCACGTCATCCGCAACCGCCCGCCGAAGCCTGATGGCTACACGCTTTGCTACGCTCACCATGAAACGGAAGGGGAATGCGTTGGTCATATCCGTCTGCGTCACAAACCCTGGTATTCGATGAGACCAGGCGAAGCGCCCATTTGACATCGCCGCAGCCGGCGTGCTGCTCTACTTCAACATCGACAACGGGGCGATCTCTCTTGGCCTCAACGATAATGCGCATATCGCCTATTCGCTGCCCGTGGTCGGGGGCCAGGCACTCCCAGTCAAGCTCGTGTTCCATGCGACCGGCACGATTATCCTGGTGGCGGCCGGATCGGCCATTCTCTTCGGCATTAAACCGGCGGCCCATTTCGAGGGCAGCTATCTCGCCAGCGTCACTGATTTCACCGCTCCGGGCGACACGACCGGTTTCTATACGGCCACGCTCAATCTCGATACTACGCCGATCCGGGAAGCACTGAATGACGACGAGGACGATGGGACCGATGACATTCCAACGATTCCCAAGACGAATTGCGAGATCTACTACTGGCCCCCCGGCGCGGATCGACCGGTCCGCAGCCAGACCTTTTCCCTGACGATCGGCAACTGGGTCAACCAGGGCGGCGAAGAGGAACCGGGATCGACCGTTACCTATCCCGCCGCATCTTTCCTCCAGCGTTGCATCGATGCATTGACCCCGCTCGCCGGTCCTTCCGGGGGCGCCGGTTATCTAGATGGCGTTGTCACCGCTGGGACCCTCGCCCCCGGTGCGGTGCAGCTCGCCCGAAAGACGGATGGCAGCCTTGGGGTGTGGATCCTCTACGCCGGCACCGACGCCACTGTTGCGAACTCCATCCAGCGCCCCCTGGACTACAACCCCTCAACGAACGCCGTCGTCTGGAAACTCGAGCTCTAATCGCCGTGAACAACCCATCCTTTATGCACCGCTTATTCACCACCATCGCGCTCGCGTTTGCTTTTGCGTGCGCATCGCTGCAGGCGCAGACACCCAATCCGGCCTTGCGCAAAAGCAACGACAGCGCGAGTAACCTCTCTTCCAGTGGATTGACGGTTACCGGCGCATTCAACGCCGGCAGCGCATCGAGCGCCGCCCTTCCTGCTGCGGGAAATATCACCATTAACGGCACCACGGCTGGCAACCTGCTTACGCTTTCGACCGGCACCAGCTCCGGCAATATCCCGGCTCTTGGAAGCTCCGGCAACCTGCTCCTCAGTTCTGGCGCAGGCATCATGGTGGGCTCGAACCTCATGACTTTCCCTGGCTCCACCGCCACGCTCGCTGGCCTTGGAATCGCGCAGACATGGACGGCTACCCAGACTTTTCCTAGTCCCGTCATTACTGGTTCCACGGCCACCATCAACGGCGTCACGGCAACATGGCCGACTGCGGCAGGGCAAATCCTTGGCTCGGGGATGCAGACCCTCTCAGCAACCGAGCAGGCGCAACTCGACCTCAATCTCCATCCGAATTTTCCGGGCATATATCTTGCCGCCGAATCGCATCCTGGAAACGACTACCTTTCGATGATGATCTCGACCGATGGGCTGAACTGGATTGATTTGCCGCCCTATTCCAAGCCCATCGGAGATGCAAAAATATACAATCCCTCCTCCTCCACCGATTTTTCAATCGCGCGTTACAACGGTGCTTTTTACTTCTGCAACACCGATGAGACCTTTGGCAATCGGTTCTCAAATCCATATAGCAACTATTTTCACGTATCAAAATCCACCGATTTGGTAAATTGGAGCGCATTGCAGAATGTGCAGGTCTATCCATCGGCGGGGGCGCATGTGAGCTGGGCTCCGTGCTTTGTCAAAAATTCGGATGGGACTCTGTATGTTGATGGCTCCGGCTACGCCTACATCACCCTCACTCAGGCCGTAAGCAGCGTGGATGGTCGCTGTGGGCTCTATAAAAGCCTCGCCAGTTCCATGAATAGTTGGTCATTCGTGCAGGATATTTCGCCGCTGACCAGCCCGGATAGCGGCTTGGATTGGGTCTGCTTTGCGGATAATGGGAACTTCTATTTGCTGTATCTCGCCGGTCGAAGCGGACATCAATATTTGGAGCTATGGAAGGCATCGACACTCACCGGCACTTACAGCCTCGTCCGCACGGGCGACTGGCTGAATTTGGGGCAAACTGGGACTTCAAATATATACGAATCTCCTTCCATCATCAGGATTGGGAGCCGGTGGGAAATCCGCTGCCAGAGTCAGTCGAGCTACACTGGGGCCGGAGTCAGTAAATTCATTTCTTGCACGGGAAATATCGAGACGGCCACGATGAGCAGCGCGGTAAGTCTCATCACTCCTGATGGCAATTTCCAGGGCGATTTGGTGTTTGTTTCCGATCCCGCAGAATGGGCGGCGATTCAGCAAAAGATGTCGGCAGTGGCGCTAAATCTCACCAATGGCACCCTCAACGTGAACGGTAGAACTTTGCAGTTGCCGGTTGATCAGCCAGGACCCAATGCCGTGCACGGGCTGTTTAAATATTTTCTCATTCGCAATGTGCGGTTGGATCAGGCAGTTTCTACGCAGGACACCATTTTCTTGGGAGCATGTGCGCTCAATACTCAGCCTTTCATGCCGCTGGGCGGTGCGGTCTATATCTCCGGTAATACAGGAGGAAGCACCGGGACATGGCAGGGAACGTTTGTCTATGGGGCGGACTCATGGTTTTTGCAGACGCCTTCAATCAGCACCTTCTCCGTTGGATCGGTTTACTCCTCCACGCTAGATAATAACTGGAACCCAATACGCCGACTCGCAGGAACGAATGGAGGAGATATTTGGCTGATTTCCAACCCATCGGGAACTTGGACGGCACAAGTGACGGCGACGGTCGTGGTGTGGGGAATCGAGCTTTAAAAGAGGCCACTACCTATAATTCCAAGAACCATTTATCTTCGAGAAATTGCAATTTGAATCCTTGTTCTTTCACGAAGCGATCTACGGCTAGACGCACTCCATCCCATCCATAATCATCGCCGAAGAGGATGCCGCCCGGGCGTAGGCATTCGATATAATCAGTGAGATCCTGATAAACGTCTTCCTCTTCATGGCTTGCATCGACGTAGATCAAGTCTGCTTGAATGCCCTGCTGACGAAACCATAATGCAGCGGTCGCTGAAGTTTGAGGGAAAGGAACAATATAATCTTGGGCCTCCGCGTGACAGACATTCGCTAGAAATTGGAAATATACCGACGGATAACCATTGCGGAGTTTTAGCGCCTGGTAACGCTCCGGATCGGATTGATCCCCCCAAAATTCCAAGGCCCCCAGCCAGGTATCTACGCATACAATCTGGGGGTGGATGCCGATGGATTTTGCACATCGAACCATTTCCAGTGCAGAAGCGCCTTTCCATGTGCCCACCTCGATAATGAGATTCGGCCTCACCTGCTCAATAAGAGTTTGGAAAGCAGGAGACTTTCCTCCCCATCCACTTGGATCATTCGGGTATGAACGAAAATCGAATCCTCGATATGGATCTTCTGCATGCAGAAGTGCTCGTATAGTGGCATTTTCACCGTTCTTGGCTCCCCTTATCTGACGCCGTGGCCGTACCTTTTTAATGCTGTATCCGAATCTATACAGGGCCGTCTTAACCGCAGATTTTACCTTCATGAAAATGGTAATAATGGGGCATTTGAGTGTTTTCAATCCTCATTTGACACGCTGTTTGCAGGCGTGAATCTGCTCGCGCTCGATCAACGTTATCCTCTCGCCACCACGACCACGGGCGCACTCTCGGGCCTTGCGAGTTGGATCCTCTCCCATTCCATCGAGATCACCAATGTCGCCGGCATGATCGGCGCGATCGGCTCAGCCGCGCTGACCATCGCCGCGATCCTCACCAAGCTGATTGGCTGGATCCGTGCCCGTCGGGAGGAATCGGCCGCGGAGCATTTCGTCATGCGCCGGCATGAACCCTTCGAGGACCATCTGCCATGAGCGCCCAGGAGTTCGCCGGCAATTGCAATGCGTGGATCGATGCGGTGACCAGCGTCGTGGAACATGCGTTTCTCAAGATCTCCGTGATCGCGGCCGCCGTGCTGCTCTGGCTTCGCCAGCAGGGGCTGGCGCAAAAGCTCGACGCCCACGCCGCACAGCTCGCCGCTCTCCAGACGTCTGGAAAACTCAATCCGTAAATTAAATCCATCGCTTCGAATGCCTCAGCTCCACGTCCTCACCGTCATTTCGAACCCCGTCCGCTTCCAGTCCCGCTACCAGCTCTTTCGCGAATTTGAAGAGCGGATGCGGCAGCAGGGCGTGCGTCTGCACGTGGCCGAAGCGGCCTTTGGCGCCCGGGAACACATGATCACCCGGGCCGATCATCCCGATCATCTGCAGCTGCGGACCCGGCATGAGCTCTGGCACAAGGAAAACATGCTCAACCTGCTCCTCGCCCGGCTGCCGGCCGACTGGGAGTATTGTGCGTGGATCGATGCAGACGTGGCCTTTGCCCGGCCCGACTGGGCCCACGAAACGTTGCAGCAGTTGCAGCATCATTCCGTGGTCCAGATGTTCAGCCAGGCGCACGATCTGGGCCCCGATTATGAGGCTTTCGATCGACGTCGCAGTTTCGCCTCGAGCTATCTCGCCGGCGCGTCCGCTTCCAAGAGCTACGGCGACTGGCACCCGGGTTATGCCTGGGCGTGGCGTCGCGATGCGCTGGATGCCGTGGGCGGCTTCATCGACTGGGCCCCGCTCGGCTCCGCGGATTACCATATGGCTCATGCCCTGGTCGGCAATCTGCAACGCTCGATGCAGGCGAAATTCCCCGGCGCCTATGCCGAATCCCTGCGCGCCTGGGAACGCCGGGCGGCCGTCCTCCGCAAAAATGTCGGTGTCGTCCAGGGCACCCTCTACCATTTCTGGCATGGCAAGAAGAAGGATCGCCAGTATGTAAGCCGCGAGAGCGTGATCGTGAACAACCAGTTCGATCCTGCGAAACACCTCATTCGTGACACCCAGGGCCTTTACCAGCTCGCACCCGATGTCCCGATCGATCTCCGCGACGGTATCCGCCGCTACTTCCGCGCTCGAAACGAAGACAGCAACGAGCTGTAACTTTTTCAGGCTCCTATTTTCTTGAATTCGACGATGATCATATTGGGACCTAGTGCGAAGTTATCCGACGCCTTGTGAAGGAATCCTCGAAGCTCGATTCCGGGATTTGAATGCAGCCACTCATTGAAGAGGGGGGCGAAGTCATCGAGCTGTGCGAAATAAAAAAACTTGGTTGACCACATAGCGAAAAGCTAACTGTGTTAGCCTCGCTTCTCAAGGTTTGATTGACAGCAGCCGCTGAAGCGTGAACCGCTTCTACGACACACCCGGCGATCTTTGCCGCCAGCTCGCCCCGTGGGAGCTGAAGGCGAGGGGATATAAGCTCGATGTCCCGCTCTTCGAACTGCAGGAGGAAATTCACTTCCGGTCCGACATTGCCGGCGGCGTGATCACCGTGCCCGTCGGCTATCTTTCCGATCTCGCCTCGATCCCGCGTTTTGCCTGGTCGATCTTCATGGCTCCCGACGATCCACGCATCGAGCTCGGCGCATGGGTGCATGATCTGCTCTATCAAAAGCAGGGCCAGATCTACGTGAGCCATGGCCTGCCGCGGACCGACGGCCCCACACCGCTTTACCCCGTTTCCCTCACCCGGCAGCAATGCGACGCCATTCTCGCGCACGAGGCGATGGCAGATCTCGGAGCGAATGCCTTCCAGCGCTCGGCCGTCTATGGCGCACTCCGCACCTTTGGAGACCGCTGGAAATGAAAGCGCTCCTTCTGCTTCCACTGGTCTTGGGATTCTCGAGCTGCGCGAGCTGGCAGAGTTTTTCCCGGCATTACGACCGCACCTATTCCGTCACCTACCAGCAGCGCGACGGCAGCCAGGTCTCGGCCTCCCTGACGCTCCATCCTCTCTACGAAAAATGAGCGAGGCCGCTTCCATTCCTCCCCAGCGGCCGCCCGGGTTCCTTGAGCTCGTCGTTTGCGCGATCATCTGCAGCGCCGCGCTCTTTCTCCTGCTAACGTCGTTTTTGCGCTGCCTGTCATGAAGCTCCTCGGCACCATCACCGGCGAGGGTTTCACTTGCTCGATCGACGAGCTCGACGACGGCAGTGTCACTTTCCTCGCCGATGCCGACATCGATGCCGATGGCGCTCCGCACGCTTATCACGCGATCAACTCCCTCGGCCTGGATGATCTGCGCAATGCTCGCGACAACGAAGGCAACTTTTGCGGCATCCTCACCGATCGCTACGGGCACCCACTCATCCAAGGGCCCGACGATCCCGCGCCTGGCTGGTATATCTCGACGACGACTTACGAGCTGAAGGATCAGCCGGCCAATACGCAGCGTCGATTCGTCAACGCCGAGACTGTTCCCTTTATTGTCATCCCGCCGCTGATCATCCAGCGCACCCGCGGAATTGTCATGGGCTGCAAAGCCCTGGTGACGGATACCCGCACCGGTCGCCAAGTAGTCTGCATGGTCGCCGATCAAGGCCCACGCACGCGAGTAGGGGAGATCAGCATCGCAGCCGCCAAAGCCTTGGCGATCCCGTTCAGCCCGCGGACCGGCGGCATCGATAAGCCCGTCTTCCGCTACCAGCTCTGGCCTGGCATTCCGGCCGAGGTGAACGGCGTCAATTACCAGCTGCAGGCGGCGTAGTCGGTTGACACTTCAGTTTGCTCCTACCTCGCGCAAAGGAGCGCCTTCATTATGAACTGAAATCACCATACCGAACCAAACCTGCAGTAACCTGGCCGGGCGGCAAAAGCCGCCTCTTGGATGAAATCTTTCCCCACATTCCGCCCCACGATTGCTACGTGGAGCCCTTCGCGGGCGGCCTCGCCGTCCTTCTCGCGAAAGAACGATCAAAACTCGAGGTCCTGAATGACATCAACGGCGATCTCGTAAACTTCTACCGGTGCGTCCGTTTCCATTCGGACGTGCTGCTTACCGAGCTGGAATTCGTGCTTAACTCCCGTGAGGAATTTCACGACTTCCGCCATCAACCAGGTCTCACGGATCTGCAACGCGCTGCGCGATGGTTCTTCCGCAACAAGACGTGCTTCGGCGGTGCACAGATGAGCAGCTTCGGCGCGGGTCCGGCTGGTGGTGGCTCCAACAATTCCCGATCGGCCCGTATGGAAGCAATCCGGGCGCTGAATCTTCGCCTGGATAAAGTCTGCATCGAGCAACTGGACTGGGAACGTTGTCTTGAGCTTTACGATCGGCCGTCCACGTTCTTCTTCCTCGACTCGCCCTACACCGATTGCGACGCCGGCATGTATTCCACGTGGACGGCCACGGACATTCAGCGCCTGCGCGATCGCGTATTTTGCCTCAAAGGAAAATGGCTGGTAACCCTCAACGATACGCCCGCGATCCGGGCGATCTTCCACGACTGCCAGATCCGGAGCGTCAGCCGGCAACGCGGCATCCGCAACCAGAGCGGCGAAGAGGGCATTTACCGCGAGCTCATCATCACTCCTCCGAGTCGGGAAACTTCGGCAGGATGATTTCCTTCGCGCCGCGCTTCTTCAATTTGCGCTCCACAGCATTGAGCACCATCCGACGGAAAGTCTCATTTTCCGGAAGGGTGGCAGCATGGGGACGCAGATCGATCGTCTGATCTGTGAGCTTGCGTCCCAGGTGGAGAGTTCCAAGCCAACGGCTGGCCTCCGCCTGGGCTAGCGACCAACTCAGCTGTCATCGAAAGGCGCCTCCTTTTGCACGTCCACTCAATAGGAAGATTTTGGAGCAAAGTGAAGCAAAATAACTGCGCGAATTCGTGGCATTTTTCAGTTACATTAGGAATATTTTCGAGCGATTTAGGAATAATACAGAGTCAATCGCGCGTATTCACGCATATCAGAAATGCGCCCGGCGGGGTTCGAACCCACAACCTTCGGCTTCGGAGACCAACGCTCTATCCAGTTGAGCTACGGGCGCTTGTTTCTCTTTCGTTTGACCGGCTTCCCGGGAGCAAGACTGGCTGCCCCGCTAGGACTCGAACCTAGAATAATGCCTCCAAAGGGCACTGTGTTACCATTACACCACAGGGCAAGGTATCCAGCTGGAGCGCAATTACTTGCAAGCTCCCGCTTTTACTTGCTCCCCGGAGCCTTCCGGCGTCGGAGAGGGATAAGAAAAGCATGGGGAGCGAATGCCTGCAAACACTTTGCGCATCTTTTGTGCAAAATCGTCTTCCGCGCCGGGCTCGACGCCTATTTCGTCAGTTCAAATTCCTGGAAGACCGGCGTGGCACTTTGCACCTTGGGGTCCAGGGCCCGTCCCCACTGGTAGGCGCCCACGATCACCTTCACCGGAAATTTCGTGCGCGGTGGCGCGGGCTGGAAGACGAGCAAGGTATTGTCCTTCTCATCCAAATCCGCCGGCCCCGACACCATGTAAAACTGCACCGGCAACCCCGCATCGCTCGTGGCGTGCAGCTTCAAGGTGAGCGTGCCGTAGCGTTGATCGGCAATCTTGGGGAAATCAATCGCCTGTGCCTGGCCCGTTTTGTTTACTGTATAAAGCCACGGATGCCCCGGGCGGTCGGCGCGCCGGTATTGCTGATCTCCCGGCTGCCAGGCCATGATCCAGGGCTCCCAGGGCGAGCTTTGCTGCACCAGTCCCCCGCGCTTCATCCAGATGCGAAAGGTATCCGGGCCCGTTTGTTGAATCGCTCCACTGCTGGCCTTGAACCGGATGGGGCCCGGTGCATGCCCGGCCGCCGCGCCGCCGTAAAGGTTCGCAATCGGCGATTGGTCCAGCGCCTTCGCCGCCACCTTGAAGGTGTAGCCATCGGGGAGAAACTGGACCGGGAGCGACGGATTGCCGCCGTTGGTGAGCGGGAGCGGCTGTCCTTTCGCATCGGTGAAATCAATCACCTGCGGTTTCTTTGCCAGCCGCGTGGCCATGAAGTCGTTCACCGTTTGCGCCATCTCGCGGTCAAAGTACCACAGGCCGGTCTTCGGATCGCCCTTCCACTGGTGGTAGGGAACCGGCTGGGCCTCGGCATTCCCGATCTTGGCCGGGTCCAGCAGCCAGCCCGATTGCGGGGCCACGGGTTTCAACGTCACCGGCTGGCCGGGCGTGAACGTGCGCGGCACCCGCGCCTCCACGGCTTTGCGAATGAACATGCCCATCACCGGCGCCATCTCCGGGTCCCATTCGAAATGGCCGGCCCCCACATCGCAAAATTCCCCGATCAGCCGGTCCTCGCCTCCGCTGCGAATCTTCATCACCGCCGTCCGATCCTTCACCATCGTTTCGCCCCAGTTGGCCCCGCCGACCTCTGCATACTCCGCGGCGATATGCAGCGTCGGGATGTTGGGCGGCAATCCCATGAACCAGCCTTTCGTGGGCAGGATCGCAATCATCCGCGCCGCGCCAAAGGCGTTCGCCATTCCCCACACGAATGGAGTCGCCGCCGAGTGCGCGATGGCAATCATCGGCGCGCCTTTGAGCTCTGCATAGCCCGAGGTTTCCGCCAGCTGCGCGAGCAGGTCTTCCACGCTCTGCTTGATCTGGTCGGGCGGCGTGAATTTGTGGAAGGGAGTGCTCTTGTCGCCCGCGTCGTCAGCGGGCGTGATCCACACGATGGCCAGATCGCATTCCGCCGCCGTCTGGCGGATTACCGGGTCTTCGAAAATCATCTGCTCCAGCATGTTTTGAATGCCGATGATGACCCCGCGCACGTGCTGGCATTTTTCCGGAATCCACAGGTAGGCTTTCCGATAGGGATCCGTGCCCACCGGGGCCGAGTATTGATAAACGGAGGCGCTGGCAGGAAGCGCGTCCAGCGTCAGGAAAAAGGCCAGGCCCAGGCAAAGGATTCGAAACGTTCGAAGCGGGGAAAAATGAATCATGGTGGAAAGGGAATTTACCGCGCCCAAGGATAAATGGGGAAAAGTGAGGGGCGATGGGAAAATAAGTTAAGTGGTTAAACAGGAGCGTGCTTTTTAGTAAAGACTTGGATCGAAGGGATTCGGGCTTTGAAGTCGAAGCAGGAAACCAGAAATCCAGGGAAGGATTTTCACCTCGGTTTAACACCCTCTTCCTGGATTTCTGGCTTCCTGCTTCCTCATTTCCACAACGCAACCAGAACGGCAATTTGGCTCCCTGTAATAAAGGCAGGGTATATCATTACGAATGGTTAATCCGGCGTTTCTGGATTGGTTTGCGCGGGGCGATGGCTAATACTTATTTGCCATGAAATCGCTGCTGTTGTTTGCCGCCGTTCTGCTTGCGTTTTCCACCTTTGCCGGTGCCGGAACCCTGCCGCCGGGCATCTACAAAGGATTCTACAAAGGGACCAGCCTGGTGGATGGGAAATCCAAGACGGTGAACGTCTATCTGGTGGTGGGGGATTATGCGGAAGATTCGAACAGCAATCTCACCGCCAATTTTACCTTTGTTGAATACACGGGAAGTGGAAAGAAGACCGTTTACACGCCCGGCACCACCTATTCCTGTTTTGTCGCCACCAATCCGCTGGGCTCCAATTCCCTCCCGGCGGTGCAGAGCTTTACCTATCATTTTGCCAGCGGCGGCACCGGAGTTTACCATTTCACCACCATGCTGCTCACCGGCATCGTGGATGGGGCAAAATACAGCATTCCGTTAAAACTCGGCGGGGAACAGGTGCGCTCGAACGTGACCGGCGCGGCGAGCGGAGATGTGGACTACAGCCGCACCCAGTTCACGCTGGCCCTCGATCCCAAGCTCACCAATACCGCCATTGCGAATAACGACACCGAAGCCGAGGCCGTCGCCCTGGTCACCGGGCAGTAGTCGCTTTATCACGACACAAAATAGATTTCCGAACCGGATTGGTGGTCACCGTCCCAGAGAAAACCGATTTCATCCCGAGACACTTAACCCGCGGAGCGGGATTGCAAGGTGGGGGGAGACTTTATGGTCCGCGAAAAACGCCAAAATTCGCGAAATACGGAGGCTCTTTTTCGTGTATTTCGCGTCTTTCGCGGACCCAAAAAGTTTCCCCTCCAGCCTCGTAGTTTCTCCCACAAAAGTGCGCTATTTGGAATCCGGCGCCGGTCTGAGAAAGACGATTTCGTCGCCCACTTTTTTGCTGTCGTAGAGGGTCTTGTCCACGTTGTAGAGCACGTAGTCGTGGTTCTCGCTGGGAACGTGGATGTCGAAAGTATATTCGCCATCATCCTGCCGGCTGGTCATGCCTCCCGCGCCAATCGTGATCTGCGTTTCCGTTGGGTGCGGCGTGAAATGTTTGGCGGTGATGATGCCGGTGAGATTGTTCTGCGGAACCGAATGGCTCAAGGCAATGAAGCCCCAGGCGAGCAGCCCGATGATTACCACAATGGTCACGACGGCGAGGGCCATTTCCCTGCCGCTGGTTTTTACCACCACGGGCTTCCGGTGCGGCGTATCCATGGGGTCAATTTGCAGGTTGGGGAAGCGGCTTTCGCGAGGACGGTACGCGCTTCCAGACGTAACGACGCAGGATGACCTTGGCCGTCGCGGTCAGCGGAACGGCCAGAATCGCCCCCAGCAGGCCGCCGAGCAGCAGGGACCAGCCAATGACACTCGCCATGACGGTGAGCGGATGCAGTCCCACGCTGTCGCCCACGATCTTGGGCGAGATGAGCCAGCCCTCCAGCTGGTTCACCAACAGGAAAATACCCGTCACGATCAGCGGGTGCTGCCAGTCTCCAAATTGCACGGCGGCGATGATGACGGCTGGCACCCAGCAGAGCATGATGCCGAGATAAGGAATGAGTCCCAGCACGCAGACGGCCAGGCCGATGAGCAGACCGCTGCTGAGATTCATGGAGAGCAGACCAATCCCCACAAAGACGCCATTGATGATGCTCACGAGCAATTGACCCCGGAAAAAGGCGATCAGGTAGCCATTGATCTCCGTGAGGGTGGAGACTACCTCATCCTTGAACCGCGAATTTTGCAGCGGCAGATAATCCGCCCAGCGGTCGCGGATAAATGTGGTCTCTTTCAGGAAATAGAACAGGTAGAGCGGCGTAATAATCAGCCCCAGCAAAAAGCCGAGAATCCCGAGGGCACCGCCAAAGCTGCCGCGAATGAACTCCCAGATTTTCGCCACATAACCGGGCACCTGTTGCTGGAGCCACGTAATGGCGTCCTGCACATACGGGTTTGCTTCGAACCGCTGTTCGTAGCGGTCGATCATGGTGATCAGAAATTTCTGGGTCTTGGTGGCGAGGTCCGGCACGCTTTGGACGAACTTGCTCGCCTGGTCCGAGATCACCGGAATGAGCCAGAGCAGGATCAGCGTGCCGCAGATCAGAAATACCCCGAAGACGATCAGCACCGAGGAGGTGCGGGAAAGCTTCAGTTTCTCCAGCCAGCGAACCGGCGGCTCCAGCAAATAAGCCAGCACCCCCGCGATTGCGAAGGGCAGAAGCAGCGGTTGCAGAAAGCCGATGACATGGGTGGCGAGTAGAATCAGCCCAATCGAAATCGCCCCAATCGTCACAATGGAAAAGGCGGTAAGGGCCGCCCACATCGTCTTTTTCTGCCACTCGGTCGGATAAATCTTCATGAAAATGCCGTTGCTGCCCTCCTTGGGAGAGAGACTGCGGGGATTCTGGCAGATTTTTGGCAGGTGGCGAGCGGGGAAATGGTGTGGCCCGCCAATTTTCGCCGATTTTCCCCACCTTCAACCGGCTGCTTACGGCGAAACCACGATCCGGTAGAAATATTGGGAGCCCGCAGCGCTGGAATCGGTGAGGGTTTGCGTGGTGTTGTTACCGGCGACGGCGGAGCCCACGTTGGTCCAGGAGGGGGAGGCGAGGGAGGCGGTGCGCTGGAGCTGGTAGTTATGGCCCTGGAGGGTGAAGAGGTCGAACTGGATCACGGAACCGGCCTGGGCGATCTGCTGGATCTTGATCGAGGAGGAATCGTAAACGGTGCCGGTGTTGGTAAAGTTGGCCGGCAGGGTCTGGAGGCCGGTGGTGACGTCGAGGATGCCGGAGTTGGTGAAGGTGCCGGTGCACTGGACGCCGGAACCGGCCGTGAATTGCATAAAGCCGGTATTGGTGATGTTGCCATTGACGACGAGGTTGGAGCCCGTGCCGCAGGAGACGGTTCCGGCATTGGAGAGGTTGCCGGTGATGGTGCCATTACCCGTGAGCGTGCCGCCGCTCTGGATGGTGACCCCGGAGGTAATGGTGCCGCCAGACAGGAAAAGCGTGCCGCTGCTGGCCGCAGTAACACTGCTGGTGGCGGTGAGCGAACCGGTGATCTTGAGGGTGCCGGCATTGACCGTCGTGGCGCCGGTGTAGGTATTCGCCCCCGAGAGGGTGAGCGTGCCGGTACCGTTTTTGGTGAGAATGGCCGTGCCGTTGGTGCCGTTCGAAATGACCCCGGAGAAAGTGGTGTCGAGATTGTTGGCACCGACGAAGAAGTTAACCGAGCCGGTCGTAGTATTAGTCTGGCCTTGAACCTTGCCGGCACCCGAAAGCCCGCCCAGAACGACGCCGCCCGCCCCGCCGCTGTTGCGAGTGTTAAGGGTTCCATCCACCTGGAAGGTGGCATTGGCGCTGCCATTGCCATTGGAGCCCGTGGTGGAGGAGAAGCGGAGCTGGCTGCCGGAGGGGATGACAACCAGTCCGCTAAAACCGGAAAGCTGCGGAGTGCCGGTGACGGAGAAGCTGACCGGGCCCGAAATGGTGAGCGTAGCGGTGGAGGGGCCGCTGATGTTGCCGGTGTAGCCATTGGAGAGGCTGGCCGAGGAGAGCGTGGCACTGGCACCGGCGGAAACCTGGATGGCGTTGCCGGGGAAGTTGTGGCCGCCGCTGTCGGCCATCTTGAAGGTGGAGCCGTCGTTGAGCTGAATGACGCCGGTGCCCAGCGAGCCGCTGGTGGTGCTGGTGACGCCAAGGGCGATGGTCCCGGCACTGATGATGGTGGTGCCAGTGAGGGTGTTTACGTTGTTGAAGGTGACCGTCCCCGCGCCGGTTTTAAGGATGCCAGTGGAGCCGGTGATGGCGTTGCTGCTAAACGTGTAGTTGGTGGTGGCGTTGGTGAAGTAAATGTAGTCGGGAGCGACGCTCGCGCTGATGCGACGGTGGTCGTAGTGGCGGAGTCGCCAAAGACGACATCAGTGCCATCAAGGTAGGTGGCGGCCGTGGAGCCATTGAGCCAGTTGCTGGTGGTCGTGTTCCAGGCGGTGCCCGAGGCGCCCGTCCAGGTGAGGGTGGTGACTCCGGTCGGCGCGGCGCTTGCCTCGGTCGAGTTCACGCCCGTGCCGCCAGCTCCCGTGGAGGCGATGACATAGTAGTAGGTAACGCCGTTGATCGCAGTGGTATCCACGTAGCTGGTGCCGGTGGCAGCGCTGGCGATGGTGGTGTAGGGGCCGCCGGAAGTGGTGGAGCGACCAATGACATAGCTCGTGGCTCCAGTGGCGGCAGTCCAGGTAAGCGTCACCTTCGCACTGCCGCCCGTGGCCGTGACACTGGCCGGGGCGGCCGGCGGAGTGGTGGCGGAAGCCGTCACAAAGGCCGAGGTGCCCCCGCTGTTCATCGTGGCGACCTGATAATAGTAGGTGGTATTGGCTGTGAGCCCGCTATCGGTGGTGGACAATGACGAGAGCGTGTAAAGAAACGTGTAGGGCCCACTGGAGGAGGTGGCGCGCTGGACGACGTAACCCGTGCCGCCGGAGACCGACGACCAGTTGAGGGTGATGCCGCCTGCGCTGGAGCCCTGAAGCGCGGTGGCCGTCAATGTTGGTGCCGTGCTGGGTGCTGTGGCGACGGGGCTGGTATTGGCCGAGGCCGTCGAATCACTGTTCGTCCCCGCCGCGTTGGTGGCCGAGACGGTGTAGGTGTAGATGCAACTATTGGTGGGCGAGCTGTCCGTGTAGTTGGTTCCGGTGACTCCATTGGTCAGCGTGATCGTGCTCAGCGTATTGTAGCTGCCGGCGCCATTGTCAACGAGGGTGGAGCGTTTGATCGTATAGAGGTTCGCCCCGCTGGAAGTCGTCCAGCTCAAGGCGACGGACTTGTTGCCTGCGGTGGTGGTGAGTCCGGTGGGAGCCGTCGGAGAGGTGGAAGGCGAGACGGCGGAAGGAGTGACGCTCGCGCTCTCCGCGGAGTTGGCACTCGAGTTTACCGGGTTGGTGGATTCGACCACGTAGTAATAAGTCGTCCCGTTGACCGCCGTGTTGTCCACGTAGGTCGCATTGGTCGGGCCGCTGCCGGAGACTGGTGCGGTCACGCCGCTGGCGACGGTCGTATAGTTGCTGCCGCTGGTGGTCGTGCGCAGGATTTTGTAGCTGGTCGCGCCCGGGACCAAAGGCCAGCTCACCAGCGTGCAATTGTTGCCGGCATAGGCAGAGACGCTCGAAGGAGCGGGGGGCACATAGCCGGTCAACTCCAGCCGCACGTAGTCATACATCGCATGATCGGCAAAATACGTGCCTCCCACCTGGCGTTGCGCGATCGTGATCGTATTGGAGCCCGCCTTGAGCAGGGTGCCGGGGAGGGTGATCCGTTCATCGGAGAACGCGCCGTTGCTGTATTCGCGAATGCTGCCGTCGCTGCCCGATTCCGCAGGGACATAACCCGTGCTGACCAGATTGCCCGGCGTGGAGGTGACGTTCGTGATCGGGCCCTTCGAGCCACCGAGGTTGGTGCCGTTCACGGAGATGATCAGCGCGGTATAATAATCGGAGGCAAGGCCGAGATAGAGCGAGGCCTGCGCGCCGCTCGCCGGAGCCGAGGCGAGGTTGAAGGTAATCGTCGAGGAACTGGAGTTCCACGTCTGGGTGGTGCTGTAGGTCACCGGCTGGATGAAATTCCAATCCGTGCTCCATCGGCTGGTCCCGACGACGTAATTGGGGCCGCTGGGGAAATCGTTGGGGTATTCCATCCACTTGCTCCATACCGGGCTCGGAGCGGTCACGCTGGGCCCGATGTCGCCCACCCAGTAGTCATCGCCGTGCCGGAACTTGCGCGCAGTGCGATCCGGGTAGCCGATTTCGAAGACGGTGGGACCGAGCCGCGTGGGCGTCCACGTCACATCGCCCAGGGCCGTGGTGCTTCCGGCGGTGACGGTGACGCTGAATGGCGAGGCCGGAATATCTTCCAGGACCTCCGGGCTGCCACCGGTCAACGCCTGGGACATAAAGGTGCCGGGCGCGCCCTGCCCAAAGGCATACAGGGTGTAATTCGAGCCCGCAATGACCGCCGGGATGGTGAAGTTCCCGCTCGCATCCGTGTGGACCCAGAACTGATACGGCTTCATCCATTGCTGGAAATCGTAGGTGCTGGTCGAGGTCACCGGCTGCTGGATCAGCCCCACCCACATGTTGGCTCCGGTGGCATTGGGGTTGTAGATATCGTTGATGACCAGCCGGCCAGTCACGGTTCCCCGGCTGGAGGGACCGGCATAATTGGTATTGCTGAACCAGCTATAAGGCCACGCCGTGGCCTCCGCTGCCGCCTGCGCATTGGCATCGGCATACAGCGCCTGCGAGGCTTGCACGGGATTCGTGATGCTGCTCGCGATGTTGTTGCAATAGATGAAATAGGGGCCGCAGACTTTGCTCCACACTTCGCCCGAGACGAACGTGCCGTCACTGCCCATTCCATAGTGACCACCGTTGATCATGTTCAAAATGGTGAGGCCGATGTGGCTCATCAGTTCTGGCTTTAGCGGTCCGCCATTGTAGTATTCCGAACTCGCCAGCACGTTCCAAAGCCCGACGTTTTTGCCGGTGAAGGCCGGGGTCGTCGTCGTTACGCTGCTCCAGCCCCACACCCGCTGGTCGCCAAAGGTGGCACTGTATTTATATTTGTCCTCGTAGCGGCCTTGATAAATGCCATTCGTCCACAGGTAGTTTTCCACCGGCGAGGTCGGGCAGGTGGTGGTGGTCGAACTGGAAGAGACCTCCATCAACTTGTTGCGCTTCGCATCCACGCTCATCCAGTTGAAGATGGAGCCGGCGTAGATGTTGTCGCGGCACTCCCCCATGCCGAAGGCTCCATTCGAACTGCTGTGAATGAAAATGGGAGTCACGTAAAAACCTGGCGAGCCCCGGAGCATGGAGTAGTGCACTTCCATCGGCATGTTGGCCTGCGTGGTCGTATAAAGTACGACCTCGGCATAACCGCCACCATTGGTGCTGGGGTCGGCAACCACGGAGTAGGTGAACGACAGCCCCTGGTTGTTGCTATGCTCCCAGTAAAGCTGGCCGCCGTTATTGCCGCCGGAGAGCAGGTTCAACGTCTGCGAACTGCCGGTGTTATTAAACGTGTAGTTGATCTGGGTGATGTTCCCGCCGGTTTTGCTGCCCAGAATGGAAACGATGCCATTGCTCATCGTGAAGGTGGTGCTGGTGGAGGTCAGCGTAACATTTGCACCGGTGCCATCGGTGCCACCCGGGTTGTTGGCCTGCACTTTCCAAAGTGTTGACGAGAACAGCAGCAGCCCGGTGATGAGAAGTCGGGAAACCGTTTGAGAGAATGAGGTGGGAGGGAACATGAGGGGGTGGGGGGATAAGGGGAGAGAAACGATCTTATTTTAATCCGGCCTTTCCTTGCTGGTAGAGCCAGGCGATTTGGTTCGGTGGCAGCGCGGTGGCGAGAATGGCCAGTTCATCAATACTGCCGTCGAGATTGGCCCGCGATGCACCGGGTCGGCCCGAGTCGCGCTCGGCGCTGTTGCCCGCCTGCGCTTCGCTCAGCGTAAACGGCCCATGGACGAAATTGTGCCGGCTGCCCACCTTCACGCCGTTGAGATACTGGGTGGCCACCCCGTTCGCTCCATCGAGCACACACGCGAGCATCACCCAGGAGCCAAAATTTTGCGGACCAATCACTGGCTGGGTATGCAGAAAACTTTCGCCGGTATTCGCGTCCTTTGCTTTCGTAACGGCGATGCCGAGGCCGCCATCGCGATGAATAAACCATCCCACCTGGCCGGGCTGCGCGGCGCGCGTCGTGATGAGCGAGTTGAGACCCACGTGCAAATCACGCACCTGCACCCAGGCGACCAGCGTGAGCGATGGATACGACCCGGGCAGGGCAAACTCCAGCCGGTCTCCCCAATTGGCAAAGCTCATCGCCCCTTTATTCGCCCAGCGCCCTTCCGTGAGCCGGCCACCGTGGATGGCCGCGTTGGAGATCATTGCCGCGCGTTGCGCCCGGTTGGGAATCACGGCCCCGGTGATGTTCTCAAAATCGAAGTGCAGCACGGTGGCCGAATGTTGTTCCAGTTCCCGGCTCGCCACCCGCCAGGCATTGAGATAGCTGCCCTTCTCCTGCATTTCCCGGCGGGCCAGGTCGTATTCGCTGAGGAACGAAAACGGCTGGGCAACAATCCGGGTTTCCAGCCCGTGTTCGATCCGCATGCCCTGGCTTGCATTCAGTTGCACCACCGCGTTGTTTTCCGCGGCCGGGTGCCAGTCCACTTTTCCGTTAAAGACGTGCAACTCGCCCGTGCCATCCGAGTCCAGGTCACAGCCAAATTCCGTGCCGAGATCCACGGCAGTGAATTGCGGCGTGACCACCTTGAATCCATGGGCCGATACGGGCACCTGCGCCCGCAGGCGTCCGGCCCGCAATTCCCCCGAGTTGTCGTCCCACACCTCAAAATCCGCCGGTCCTTCCAGCACCACATGCGCCCCGCGGTCAAAGACGATCACGGCCACGCCTTGCGCAAGCTGGATTCGCCCCGCCCTCAATCTCGCGCCGGGCAGCAGTTTTTCCGATCCCCACACCGCGTCTGCTTCCTGCGCAATGGTTGCCACTTGTGCGGACGGCGTCGGAGTTGCCGTCGGCGTGATTCCTGCCCCCGCCACGGCCGTCAGCGCAGGCGTTGCCGCCGGGATGGTCACGACGGCCGGTTTCATCATCGCCACGGTTGCCGGGGCGTGCATCGGCGTCTTGCTGGTCAGGAACAGCAGGGCCATCACCGCCGCCGCAAGGCCAGCCCCCCAGGGCAGCGGCGAAAAAGGAACAATCTTTTTCCGGGCGGCGATTTGGGGTCGCCGTGGCGTCAGGGCAGCGCGCATCGACTCCGGCATGGGCATCGAGCGCCGTGCCTCTTCCGCCGCCACGCGTCCCCATTCCTGCTCGCCCCACTGGCGAAAGAGCGCCTGCCATTCCACCGCCTGCCAAAAGCGGGTGCGCGCTTCCGGCTCCGCCCGCAGCCAGGCCTGTAGCTCCTCGTGTTCCGCCGCGTCCGCCTCGCGATCGAGGCAACGTTCGAGCAGCCGGGAAAATCGGGCGTCGTCCATTACTGGCCTCCCTCCGCGATCAGGCGACGTTCAATGCACTCCCGCACCACGGCTCTCGCCCGCGAAAGCGCCACTTTCACCGCGTTGGCCGTCCATCCCATCAATTCCGCAATTTCGCGGGGCGGGTGCCCCTGTTGATAAAGCAACTCCATCGCCCGCCGGGCCTGCGGAGCGAGCCGTTCCATACAGGCCTGCATGTGACGGGCCCGCGACTCGTTGGTCGAGAAGTCCGGCGCTTCCTCCGCCAGCAGTTCGAGCACGTCCGAATCGAAGAGCAGGGGCTCCCGGCCGGCATCGCGAAACGAAGCCAGCAGGCGATAGCGCCCGATCGCAAAAATCCAGGCGCGAAAGTTGGTTCCCGGCTCGAAATCCCCCGCTTTTTGCAAGGCGGCGAGAAACGTTTCCTGCACCAGATCGTCCACCTGCTGAAAATCCGCCGTCAACCCCAGCAAAAACCCCCGTAGCGGCACGAGGTGCTGCACGAAGAGCTGTTGCACGAGCGCAATCTGGGGTTCGGTCGGGGAAGGCATTTGTGGTTACCCCTTATCAGTCCGGAAACTGATAAAAGGTTAGCAAACAAAATGCACTTTTCCAACCGGATCCGCGGCGATCCTACAGTTTCTCCCGGAAAAACCGCAGCATCAGCGCCAGGGAAACCCGCGCCAGCGCCGGGTTATAGCGCGGCCCCTCATCGCGCAGGAAGGCATGGGCGCCGTTAAATTCATGCCACTCAAAGTCCACCCCGGCCTCATTCAGCCGGCCATAAATCTTCACCCGCCCCTCCAGCGGCACATGCGGGTCCTGTCGGCCCCACCCGAACAGATAGGCGCTTTTCGTCCCGGCAAAGCGGGCCAGCGTATCATCGCTCTTCCCCGCGCCAAGCGAGCCCTGGTGCACATCCGTCGCATAGAACGCCGCCACCGCCCGCACGCCCGGATGAAACCCCGCCCGAATCGCCAGATGCCCGCCCAGGCACACGCCATACGCCCCGATGCTCCCATTGCACCGCTCATGCCCGAGCAGAGCCTTCACCGTTGCCTCCACATCCGCATCGTAGGAAGCCAGCTCCTTTGCATACTTCAATTCATTGCCCCGGTCCGACCCCGCCTGATCGTAGGCCAGCACCGTCCCCGCCGGTTCAAATTCATGATAAACCTCCGGGACCGCGACCAGAAAACCCTCTCCGGCCAGCGCCGCCGCCATCCGCCGAATCGGCCCGGTGACCTGGAAGATCTCCGAGTAGAAAATCACCGCCGGCACGCGCGCGGAGCCGGCAGGAATAAAAAGATGCACCCGCATCTCACCGCGCGCCGTCGGCACCTCCACAAAAGTATCGAGAATCGTCATACGCCACCCATCATGGCAGCCCCGCCTGCTTTAAGCAAAATTTAGGTAAAAGCATCCCGCCCACGTTCACCCGGTTCCGGGGAGCCCACGTGGCCCGCGTGGTGGTTCCGGCGTCTCGCCGGAACGAACTTTTGCCCTCTTACCCCCCGCTCACTCCTCGTGACCAGGCTCCGCCTGGTCACGCTCCCTGTCTGCGAGGCTCCGCCTCGTCCTCCCGCGCCCACGCAGCTTTTCCCCATCCGTCCCATCCGCGTCATCCGCGGTAAAAACCCTCCATTCCCGTCGAGCAAGCACCCGCCCCCGTGGCCGCACCCGCCCGAAGCAGGCCATCCTGTTCATCCTGTCCAAAAAACCTCTGCGCCTCCGCGACTCGGCGGTGAATCAATCCGGTCCCGCCTCCTCAAGCTCCGCTGGGAAGAAAAAGAGGAAGCTGCTTTTGGACCGGCGGCGAAGATCGCCGCCCTACAGCCATCGCAGGTCGCGCAGGATGGGAAGGCGCGTCGGAATCAAAACCATGGTGAAGCGTTGAGGTGGAAACACCACGGCGCAGCCCCATCTTTGTAGGGCGGTGATCTTCGCCGCCATGCCAAAACCGCTCCACACTTTTCGCCTTTCTTTGCCTCGTGCCCAGGCTCAGCCTGGGCACGCGATTGTCTGCGCGACTCCGTCGCCCGGTGTGACAACCAAAGGTCGAAAGAGAAATCCGATTCTCCTCCCGGCCCCCGCAAAAATCAGTCCCAAAGGGACGCCGGAAACAAGCCGGTGGTGAAAATCACGGCCCTTTTTCTCTTGCGGCGGTTTTAGAGCAGTTCGCGAAATGAATTTCCGAATCGATTAGAGACTGCATGGTTTCTTCTTTTCCAAAACAAGATGTCATTCTGAGCGCAGCAGAGCGGAGTCGAAGAATCTCCAGCTATTTTTCTGGTCTGGATTCGGATTCATAATCAGAAGGAACTCCCTTGTTTTCCCAAGGCGGAAATAGATGGAGATTGCCCCACCTTTGCCCACTGGCGTCTCGCTGCGCTCGGCTCTTCGCAGAGCTCAGAATGACATCGTTTTTCTATGCGTGGGCTACCAGGGAAGGCGTTTCGGAAATTTATCTCGAGGATTGCTATAACATTTTTAGTGATTTTTGCAGCAGGCAGCAAGTTGCCCGTTAGAAAAGATCAAACTCTTGGATTGAATCAGGAAGGCAGGATTTAAGGAAAGAGTCCGCGACCTTTCGCGCGGTTTTCCCGTGCAAAAGGGATCGCTCTGTTCCCTTTTGCTTGCACATTTCCATAGGAGGTTAGGCGTTGCCGGTCTTATCCGTGAATTGGACATCAGCCAAAGTCAGTTCGTAGTCGTAGCCATCGCCGGAAACTTTGTGAATCTGGTCAATTACTTCGCGGGTCAGCGCGATACGAATCTGTCCGTAGATTGGTGAGTTCGGCACCGGCATCCATTCATTGAGTGATGGTGGTTCGTTGGACGGTGGCGTAGTGCCCGCCTGATAAGTCAGAAGCAGCGTGATGCCGGATTCGTTCGTGGACGCGCGACGATGGCAGAGAAGGTCTCCTACGGAGAAGACCGGAGGAAAGCGTCCGTCTGCGGAGCCGTTGATGGATACATTGACCTTTTCGGTGCGCATATCGGGGAAAGGTAGTTCGCCGGGGTAAAGTAGTGGTGCGATGCCCTTGAAGCTGTAGTCGAGTTGCATTGGATTCGGTTTCTGAAACATTCAATTGTACGTGGTGCGAGACAGTGCCCACGCCCCCCAAGCTCAGCGAGAGTGGAGGCTGGCGCGCCGGTTACATGGCGGGTGGAAAGGTGGCGGCGGAAGCGGCCAATGTGACAGCCGGAGCCATTCGCTGCAGCGCATAGGCGCTTTGGATGATTTCTTTGATTTCGGCAATTGGTATTGGCGGGTTGCGACGGTGTAGCATCGCGTGGCAATTGGGACAGACAGGGCGTAAATCTGCTATGGGATCTGTCCGACGCTCGCCGTTGATTGGTGCGAATGGCGTTAAGTGGTGGACATGGATGAAGTCTCGCCCGAGCTCGCCGTAAGTCTTGGCGAAGTCGAAACCGCACACGTAGCAGATGGCATGATAATGCTGAATGCACTTCTTTCGAGCGGCGGGGTTACGTTCGTAGGCGTTGACCGCAATCTTTGTTTGCGCTCCTTCGGGGTAAGTGACGCCGTCTGGAACCTCATCGGGCGAAAGCTGGGTTGTGGAGATTGTGGCAGGCCGCGCGAAGTAGCCAAATCTAGAAAGGCGTTCTCGTGCAGTGGTGAGCTCGGTCAACGTGAATAGTTTGTTCCACGGCGGTTGGAGGGCAACGGCCTCAACGGACAAATCGAGTCGGTCGTGGTCGAGCAGACGCTTAAAACCAGTGGTGGCTTGAGTGGGGCGGAGCCAGTGTTTGGCTGCAACTAAGCCGCCGTCGCGAACAATCTTTTGGCGGAACCGGTTGGCGACGTAGCCAATCTGCGTCTTGGCGTCCTCATAAATTTGGAGCGCACGGGCTGTGAATGGATCGTTTACAGGAGGAACTTTAGCCATTACTAGATACGTGTAGAAACGTCGGCCAAGAAATAGACGAAAGCAGGTTTCGCATTAAAAGACGAACATGGTCATGAGCGTTTCGTCTAAACCGTTCACCTTCTGCGTCAGCAGTCGAGTGATCTGCAAGCATGAGAACAGTATTTCCGGCCAAAGCGAAAATCGCAAGCCTCAACCTTTGGACGAGATGCGGCTGAGAAAGGGGCAGAGGGGGCTTATCCCCTTTGCCATTGGAATCAATCGATTCGCTGTGGAGTCAACTACCGCTCATTTTCATCCTTCAAATGATAGGCGGGAAGAATGATTCTCCTTGGAGAGTCGGGCGTGATTTCAAAATCGACATTGAAAGCAGGGAACGCGGGTGGAAGGGGAATGTTTTCTTCTTTCGCTGCCTGGGGATCAATTTTTAGAATTTCTGCCAATGAAGGCAAATGCAGGTGATATTTTCCGACCGGAAGATAATTGCGGATAAAACCCGATGCATTGAAGTCGTCTATATCCCAATAAGTTGACTCCTCGGGCCGGCCGTTTTGCTGGAGAACGCCAACGGCGTTCCGGCGCAAAGCCCGGGGTTGCGCGTCTGCGCTACCCCGGGAATCAATCAGCAAAAACCTCCCAACCGCAACGCGGTTGCGGCCCGGTTGAGAGCACCGAACGTCCCGACGGGCCACCACCGCGTTGCGGTTGATATTATGGGTGGGGTTTTCCCAGGGTAGCGCGGTGCGCAACCCCGGGCTTTGGGGAACAATCCCGTTGGGATTGATGAGAATTTGAAAGCGAACGGATGGGGGAGCATTCGATCACCCTCGGCCGCCTCATTTTCGAGTCAGAGAGGCTCTAAATTAGGACTTTCGGAAAATCCACCGGCTCAGCCGCCACAAATACGGCAGCAGGAAAATGGAAATCAGCGCGTCGATGACCAGGCCGATTGCACACGTTTTCCCCAGGCTCGCCAGCCCCTGGTTGTTGGCCCAGCTAATCGTCCCAAAGCCAGCGGCGGCGGAGGCGGCGCAAAGCGTGATCACCAGCCCGAGCGAGGACTGGGCCTGCAAGACATCGCCGCCGTTGCGCCGCAGGGCGAGCAGGAGCAGGATGCCGTAGTCGATCCCGGTGCCGAGCAGGAGCAGGATGGCGGCCATGTTGAAGAAATTCCAGGTCATCCCAAGCAGGCTCATTGCGCCGGCGAGGGACAGGAAAACCACGCTCATGGTGAGGGCCAGCAGCACCACGTCGAGCAGGCTGCCGAAGCCGAAAATGAGGATCACGAAGACAATCGCCACCAGTCCGATGATGAGGTGCTTGAATTCATTGGGAATCACCCGCTTGAGCTCGTCGCCGAGCAGGTTCCAGCTCGCGAGGTGAATGCCGTCGCCGGTGATTTCATCGGAAAGCGGGAGCTCCCGGCCGACGATGGGCTGCACCACGCCGAGCGCGGCCAGTTGCGGGCCGGTGTGGCTGGCGGTGCGGCGGAGAATCCACTGGCTGGCGTCATTCCGCGGCCAGATGGGGGTCGAAGTCTTTTCCCACGCCCCCCATTGCTGGAGCACCGCTCCGGTGAGGGCAAAGGCATCCTCGGTGAAGCCAGCCTCGAGCGCGGCCTGTTTCAGGCGCGCGGAACCGGTGACGAGGGATTGCAGGGTGGCGAGGTTTTCCCGCTGCCACTCCGGCGCGGGCCAGAGGGCGGCGGTGGATTGGTAGCTTTGCAGGTCGCCGCGCTGTTTCGCGGCGGCCAGTTCCGCATCCGCGCGTACCAAGCGATCATGCACCTGTGCTTCGTTGTCGCCGGTGATGATCAGGCTCACCAGCCCCCGATCGTCGGTGAGCTTGCTGTAAAGCCGGTCCAGCGCATCGTAGGCGCCGCTTACGCGCGGGCGCAGCGTGCGCGAACTGAAATCCAGCTCGGGCGCGCCTTTGAAAAGCAAGGTGCCCAGCAGCGTCGCCACCAGCAGCAATGCGACCGTCGTGCCCACCCTCACATAATAGGGCGAGCGCACCACGCGCTCGACCAGCGAGGGCTTCCGCGGCTTCGCGGCGGCGGCGGTCTTCCATTTCATCGCCATCGGCGCATACACCAGCAGCATCACCGCCGAGCCAATCACCACGCCGATGCCGACCAGATTTCCCAACTGCGACAATCCGGGCATGCTGCTCAGGTTGAGCGAGAAAAAGGCCGCCGCGGTCGTCCCGGCGGTCCAGGCGATGTTCTTCAAGCTGTCCCGTTGCAACTCGCGCAGCGTGCCGGTGTGCCGGAGCGATTTTTCGTAGATGAGATAGCCGTAGTCCACGCTCAGGCCGATCATGATCGAGGCAAAACCGACCCCGATCACCGTGAGCTGGCTGAGGAATAATCCCGCCGTCGCCAGCGAGAGGAGAAAGACGAGCGTGAGCATCTGGATCAGCCAGAAGAGCGGCTTGTGACGCCGGTAGCAGGCCCAGAAGATGACCGCGATCACCACCATGGTGATGAAGCCCGAAGACATCATGTCCCACTCCATGCTGCCCGAAATATCCGCGACGAACGCGGGCTCGCCGGTGAAGCCGAGCCGGGCGTGATGCGTCGCATTCCACGCATTGGCGATCGCCTTGATCTTCGCGATCCACGCGATGTTGTCCTTGTAGTTGCGGAACGTTTCCGCGGAATCGACATAAAGCACGCGGAAGGTGCCGTCGGCGGAGGAAAACTCCGATTGATTGCCCGCCGACATGAGGCTGGAGCCTGCGAGCACCTGGCTGAGGCCGTAGGGATCGTAGCTCGACATGGCGAGCTCCTGCGCGTCCATCGAATCGTTGAGCCGGTCGAGCGTGGCCTGGAGGGTGAGGGGAGCCTGCTGGGGCGAGAGGCGGTCCCGCAGCGCGCGGATCTGCTCCGGCGGCTGGTTGATGAGCGTCCAGGCGAGGAATTCCGCCAGTTGCTGCGGCTGTTTTTCCCACGGGGGCGCGGCCATTGCCCGACTCACCAGTTCGGGATGTTGCTTGAACTCCTGCGCGAGGTCGATCGCTGCCGCCTCGGCCTGGTCGGGATCGGGCAGCTCCAGCGTGACAATCAATTCACGCGGCAGCGAGAAGTGCTTAAGGAACAGTGCGAGCCCCTCCACCTGCGGGAGATTCGAGGGCAGCAGCTTGAGGATGTTGATATTGAAGGAAATGCGCGACAGCCCGGCGATGACGAAGGCCACCACGAGCAGGACGACGATAATCCGGGCGGGCGGGCTATTTCGCATCGGTCACGGTGTAGCCGGTGAGATCGTAGTTGAAGACCGGGCGGTCGATCTTCTCATTCACGTGGACGTTGCTGAAATCGCTGCGCATCGAGGAGCCGTCGCGCACCACCATCTCGAAGTAGCTCAACTGCCCCGTGGTGAGGCTGAAGGAGAGATTCATCTGCTTCAAAAACTTGCGCGCCTGCACGTCGCGCGGCAGCACGGAAATCGCGCACTGGTCGTGGTCCGTCTGCAGGCTCAGGAGCTCGAATTGCTGGTCGAAATCGGCATACGTTTTCGCCATGGGGAAACTCATCATCGGCATGCCCTTCATGCCCGCCTGCTGGTTCGCGGCGGTCGCCGGGGTGCGCGTCGCCTTCTTCTTCACCGGATCGATGAGGTAAACCGCGCCGTCCTTTTTCAGCGCAATCGTTTTGGCCGGATCGCCGATCTGCCAGCGAAACGAATCGGGCTGGCTGAACCAGAGGTGGCCCTGGTTCGCCAGCGGGCTCTTGAGCGAGCGGAAGGAGCGGGTCTGCACGAAATCTGCGCTCAGTGTGTGCAGATCGGCCTGCCTGGCGATCCATTGCTTGATCGGGCGGACGTCCAGCGCCGGCCCGGCCTGCGTGGTCGCGGCGAGGAGAGTCAGGAGGAGAAAACAGCGGAACATGCGGGACATCATCCGTGCCGCCGACGAGGGTGCAACCAAATTTCCGCGCGGGATCGCTTCAATCGAGCGCGTATTTTTGCAGCGTCTCGAGATCCACAAATTCCAGGGCCGAAATGTGGGTCGCCTCCAGCAACACCTTCGGGGCCATCCCGGCTTCGAAGGCCTCGATCCACCGCCCCATGCACAGGCACCAGCGATCACCCGCCTGCAGGCCGGGGAATTCGTATTCCGGCACCGGCGTCGAAAGATCGTTTCCGCGCAGTTGCGAGAAGGCGAGGAATTCGTCGGTCACTTCCACGCACACGGTATGCAATCCCACATCGCCCGGTCCGGTCTGGCAATGGCCATCGCGGTAAAAGCCGGTCAGGGGCGAGCTGCAGCAGCATTGGAGGGTGCGACCGAAAATATTGGATTGCATGTGTCATGGTTAATGCATTCCTCGGAAATGTTTCAATAAAGGATGTGCCGGATTAATGCAGAGACGCAACTTATGGCGATAATTTGCGTTCATCTGCGGATTGCCTCAGCGCCTTTCTTCAACCATTCATTCCCTATGGAACTCCGCCTCGCCAAATCAACGATCCGTTCCTTCCGCCTGGAAGATGCCGCTTCGCTGACCCGCAACATCGGTTCCTACGCAGTGGCGAGAAACATGAGCCAGGTGCCGCATCCCTACACCTTGGAGCATGCCCGGGAGTGGATTAACTCGACCATGACGCAGGAAACGGAAACCTGCTTCGTGATTGAAATTGATGGACAGGTTGCGGGCGGGGTCGGACTCCATCCGCTAAAAGATGAAGCTTCCACCCATGTGGCAGAGCTGGGTTACTGGCTTGGCACGGATTATTGGGGTGTCGGCGTGATGACGGAAGTAGTGGCCGCTTTCACGGAGTGGGGCTTCGAGCGTCTTCAACTCGTTCGCATCTTCGCGGCTGTCTATGCGCGAAACCCCGCCTCGGCCCGCGTGCTGGAGAAAGCTGGATTCCAATTCGAAGGTCGGCAACCAGCCCGCTATTATAAAGAAGGCGAATACATCGACGGCCTCATCTTTGCCAAGGTACGCCTGCCGGCATATAGCATCTCTCATAAATCATTTCCGAAACGCGCATTGAGCGGCAACGGTAGGCGGAGCCCCCATGAAGTGGCAAAGTGCGGCGCAAAGCCGGTCGGTGAGTTGCTCCGGCGTGCGCGCGA